>JAEIGA010000731.1_pt1 | contig 48701 bp, 47 predicted proteins | sample 9270691 | NCBI WGS metagenome assembly JAEIGA01 (sample SAMN17057246, study PRJNA624740) | gut metagenome | biome: biome; isolation source: fecal sample | host: Bos grunniens | place: China: Xizang | collected 2019 | reverse complement strand
TATCTGTGCTATAATGGACGGAGGAAAAAATAAAAACCCTATGGGTTTTCCGTCCAAAACAGCCAAGGAGAGAGGAAATGCTGACGCAAAGAGAAGTTTTATCCGAGCGCGAAGCCGCGCAAATTAGCCCCGTAACGCTTGCTTTCGTAGGTGACGCGGTGTATTCCTTGTACGTGCGCGAACGCTTGACCTTGGATGTTGGCGGGAAGAGCTCGGACTTGCAGCGCACGGCGTCGAAGGTAGTTTCGGCGCAAGGGCAAAGCGAGTTTTTGGACAAGCTATTGCCTGCGTTTACGGAGGCGGAGGCAGACGTGTTCCGTCGCGGAAAAAACGCCAAAAAGGCGAGCAAAAGTAAGAGCGCAAGCCACCTCGAATACAACCGCTCCACCGGCTTTGAGGCGGTGATTGGGTATCTCTATCTCACGGGCAACGAGGGGCGCATTAAGGAGCTGTTTGCCTTGGGCTCGGCAGAGGATTTTAAGGTGGGCGCGGCGGCACAGCCGTTTAAACCCGTACATCATTGAAGAAAAAAGTAAGCATGAAAAGCGAAGAAGTTAGCGAGGGAAAATAAGTGAAAACGGAAGGAAGAAACGCGGTTATCGAACTGTTAAAAACGCAAAAAAATATCGACAAAATTCTCTTGGAAAAGGGGGCGCAGGGCTCGCTCGGCTTGATTTTCGCCGAGGCGCGCCGTAAAAATATCCGCGTGCAATTCGTGGACAAGCAGGTGCTTGACAAAGAGAGCGAAACGCGTAGACATCAAGGCGTGATTGCGTTCACCACCGACTACGAATATTACGATTTGGACGAGATTATCGCGGCGAAAAAGAGCGAGAAGGGCGGTTTTATCGTCCTTTGCGACGGCATTGAGGATGTGCATAACCTCGGCAGTATTATCCGTGTAGCGGAATGCGCGGGCGTGGATGGCGTCGTGATTCCCAAATCGGGCAGTGCGTCGGTGACGGAGAGCGTTATCCGCATTTCCGCAGGCGCGGCGGAGCATATGAAGGTTGCGAAAGTGGGCAATCTTAACCAAGCGATTGAAAAGCTGCAAAAGTCGGGCTATTGGGTGTTCGGCTTAGAGGCAGGCGGCGAGGATATTTACAAGGAAAAATTCGAGGGGAACGTAGCGCTCGTCGTCGGCGGCGAGGACAGCGGCGTTAAGCGTTTGACCAAGGAAAAATGCGACAAAATCTTGTCGATACCTTTACAAGGTAAGGTCAATTCCCTCAACGCGTCGGTTGCGCTTGGGATTGCGGTATATGAAGTTGTCCGCAACAGACTTTAAAGGAGCGGAAATGGGGGAAAGAGAGAAGAAGGTTTCGGATACGGAATTGCTCAAGGCGGCGCAATCGGGCGACGGTCGGGCAATCGAGGAGCTCCTTCGCCGCTATTCGGACGTGGTAAAAAGCTGTGCGCGCGGATTTTTCCTGCTCGGCGGCGAAACGGACGATTTGATACAAGAAGGGATGATCGGGCTATATTCCGCCATCGTCGAATATCGCGATAAAGAGGACGGAAGCAGCTTTAAAAACTTTGCGTATTTGTGTGTAAGACGGAAAATTATCGACGCGGTGAAGCGTGCGGCAAGCAAGAAAAATTCCCCGCTCAACGACTGCGTTTCCGCCGATTATGTGGACGGTTGGCTTGTCTATTCCGCGTTCAATCCCGAGGATAGTCTTATTTTAAACGACGAAAGGCGGGAGTTAAGACAAGAAATGAGCCGCGTTTTGTCCGACTTTGAATACAAAGTATTCAACTTGTATTTAGAGGGCGCAAGCAACGCGCAAATTTGCGAGGTTACGGGCAAATCGGAAAAGAGTGTAAGCAACGCTCTGCAAAGAAGCAAGAGTAAATTGCAAGAAGTATTCAAAAAAGGACAGGAATAACGAAGGAGGACGAGATGGCGCATTTGGCATTATATCGTATGTTCCGCCCGACGACGCTTGACGACGTCGTAAGGCAGGAGCATATCGTTACGGTATTGAAAAACCAAATAAGCACGGGGAAGATTGGGCACGCATATCTCTTTTGCGGACCGCGCGGTACGGGTAAAACGAGTATCGCGAAGATTTTTGCCGCCGCAATCAATTGTCAAAGCCCGAAAGACGGCTCGGCTTGCGGAAAATGCGAGGCGTGCAAGGCGTTAAAGGATCCTTCCAATTTGGACATAACGGAAATCGACGCGGCGTCGAATAACGGCGTAAACGAGATGCGCGACTTGCGTGAAAAGGTGCAATATCCGCCCGTAGCGGGAAGATTTAAGGTATATATCATCGACGAAGTCCATATGCTTTCGACGGGTGCGTTCAACGCCCTTTTAAAGACGCTTGAAGAACCGCCTTCCCACGCGGTATTTATCCTTGCAACGACGGAATCGCAAAAAATTCCCGCAACCATTTTGTCTCGCTGTATGCGCTTTGATTTTAAGCTCATTCCGCAGGCGGACTTGGAGGCGCGGTTAAGACACGTCTTTGACAGCATCGGTAAAAAATACGACGACGAGGCGATTGCCGCTATCGCGCGTGCAGGCGCGGGGAGCGTGCGCGACATGCTTTCCGTTGCCGATACCTGCGTTTCGTACACGAGCGGTACGCTCACCTACGCGCACGTAACGGCGGTGCTTGGCACGGCGGATTTCTCGGCGGTAACAAAGCTTTGCTCCGCAATGTTAAGCGGGGATTCGGGTGCGGCGTTTGAACGTGCAGAAAGCTTTTTGGCGGCGGGCAAGAGCGTGGGCATGTTGCTTGGCGACGTCCTCAATTTCCTCAATGCTTGCGCGGTGGCAAAGACCTGCCGCGACGGCAAGGCGATTTTGGCGCTGCCCGACGATATGTACGCCGAAGTTTTGGCGATTGCCAAGGCGGTGGACGGACACAGATTGCTCCGCGTGACGGAAATTTTTGCGGGTGTGGAAACGGATTTGAAGTATTCTACCTCGCCGAGAATTTTGTTTGAAACGGCGGTTTTAAAGGCGAGTATGCCCCAAGCCGATTATGATATCGAGGCGTTAATCGCGCGTATTGCGGATTTGGAAAACAAGCTCGCAAACGGCGTGTTTGTGCAAAATGGAGGGGGCATGTCCGCGATGAATTCCGCACCTACCCCCGTACCTACCACCGCACCTACGGTGGAAAAACCCGTTCAAAAGCAAGAAATCCCCGCACCTAAGGCAGTAGAGGAAGACTATATCCCTATGGACTACGACGCACCGCCCGACGAGGCGGAAATGGGCGGCAACGCGTACTTTGACGAAAGTATAATGCCCGTCAAAAAACCTATGCCCGCGCCCGTAGCTCCCGCACCCATCACCCCCGCACCTGCGGCGGTAAAACCTGCGGTAAGCGGCGATGCGAGGACGGTGTTCGGCACCTTCCTTAGGAGTGTGCGAAAGACGGCGAAAAACGGCGTGCTTATCACCATTTGCATGGATTTGGACGCGGCGTTCGAGGATGGAATATTCGTGCTTTCGACGCAGAGTGAAACGGCGTTCCGTTCGCTTACGAGAGAGGACCATTACGGCTTGATTGTGCAAGCGTTCGCGGCGATTGGTATGGCGGAAGGGAGCTTTGAAATCCGTTTGCGCGGCAAAAAATCGGACGCGTTCAATAAGTCTGTGGACGAAATTAAGGCGACGTTTGGCGGCGTGAAAGTGGAAGTTAAATAAGACAAAAAAATAAATTTTAATATACGAAAAATCGGAGGAAAATAATATGGCAGGCTTTAAAGGCGGCAACGGCAATATGCAAAATTTGATGCGCCAAGCACAAAAAATGCAAGAGGAAATGGAAAAGACGGCGGCTCTTTTGGATGATTGGGAAGTCGTTGGTACGGCGGCAGGCGAAGCGGTTGTCGTGTATATGAACGCGAAGAAAATTATCAACGGTATCGAGCTTGACGAAAGCGTTGTCGATCCCACCGACGTGGAAATGTTGGAAGACTTGATTATGGCGGCAATTAACGACGGCTACGCAAAGGCGGACAAGGTCTACGAAGAAAAAATGGGCAAATACGGCGACATGGGCGCGCTTGGGGGAATGCTTTAATTCATGGAAATCTTTATCGAGCCGCTCGGTCGGCTTATCAACGAATTTTCCAAATTACCCGGCGTAGGCAAAAAGACGGCGCAGCGTTATGCTTATAAAATTATCGACATGTCGGAAAGCGACGCGCGTGCGTTTGCGGACGCCATTTTGGGGGCAAAGCGGAAAATTAAATATTGTTCCGTCTGCGGAAATTTCACCGAGGAAGAAACCTGTGGAATTTGCCGCACCCGCGACAAGAGCGTGATTTGCGTGGTGAAAGAGCCCAAAGACGTGCTCGCCATTGAAAAATTGCACGAATTTAAGGGAGTATATCACGTGTTGCACGGGGTTATCGATCCCTTGTCGGGGGTTGGCCCGAACGATATTCGCATTCGCGAGTTGTTGGCGCGCTTGCAAGAGGGCGAGGTGAAAGAGGTGATTGTGGCGACGAACCCCGACGTTTCGGGGGACGCGACGGCGATGTATATTGCTAAGCTTATCAAGCCGTTCGACATTACCGTTACGCGTTTGGCACACGGTATTCCCATCGGCTCGGAAATCGAGTATACGGACGACGTAACGCTTGCGCGTGCGTTCATAGAACGCAACAAAATGTAACAAGGCTGAGCCTTGACCCAGTCTTACCACTTGCCGTTCGTTTCTAAACGAAGGTGCGTGGCTGTGTGGGCTTGCGATTTCTTAGTAGGTTTAAAAAAGAGAGCCTTGACCCAGTCTTACCACTCGCCGTTCGTTTCTATACGAGGGTGCGTGGCTGTGTGGGCTTGCGATTTCTAATCGACATTCGACGGGGCGCGCCTTGGCGCGCAAAATTCCGTTTACAAAAAAGAAAAACAAATAGGAGGAATCCTTTTATGAAAATATCTGTACTTGGCTGTGGGCGTTGGGGCTCGTTTATCGCGTGGTATCTTTGCAATCACGGACACGACGTATATTCGTGGGGGCCCGAGGACGATTATTCCTATCAAGTTTTGCGTGATACGGGCAAAAACGAATACGTGGATTTGGACAAGCGTATTCACTTGACCTGCGACTTGAAAGCGGCTGTGGGGCACGCGGAAGTAATCATTATTTCCATTTCTTCGCAGGGCTTGCGCGGCTTTATGAAGCGCATCACCGAATTCGACGTTTCGGAAAAGAACTTCGTGCTTTGTATGAAGGGCATTGAGGTTTCGACGGGTTGCCGTCTTTCCGAGGTGCTTGTACAAAGCGGTATCGACCCTATGAAAATTGCCGTTTGGGTAGGCCCGGGGCACATCCAAGCGTTTACGGCGGGGATTCCTAACTGTATGGTCATCGATTCCGCAAACCCCGAATTGAAGGTCAAGCTCGCCAACGCGTTTAAGAGCGATTTGATTCGTTTCTATTACGGCGAGGATTTGATCGGCACGGAGCTTGGCGCGGCGGCGAAGAACGTTATCGGTATCGTAGCGGGTGTGTTGGACGGCTGCGGCTACGGCGCAATGAAGGGTGCGCTTATGGCGCGCGGTGCGCGTGAGGTTGCCCGTCTTATCAAGGCGATGGGCGGCAACGAATTTTCCGCTTATGGCTTGGCGCATTTGGGCGATTACGAGGCGACGTTGTTTAGCGAATTTTCGCACAATAGAAGATACGGCGAAATGCTTGTAAAAGGCGAAAAATTTGCCAAGCTTGCCGAGGGTGTACCTACGTCCGCGGCGATGAAGGCTTTGGGTGAAAAATACGGCGTAGAACTGCCCTTGACGGAAGCGGTTTACGAAATTTGCTATACGGAAAGCGAGGAAAGCTATCGTGAGCGTTGCGAAAAGAGTTTGGTTAAGCTCTTCGCGCGCGATACGAAATCGGAATTTTATTCCTAATTTTTCCGCATAAAATTACATAAGCTATTAGGACGGAGCGTCAACCTGCGCTCCGTCCTTTATTTTTGCCGTTTGCGTGGCGGCGCGTATAAAAAATAGGCGGTATTGCCAAACTGTCCGTATGGAAAAAATCAAGATTTTCGACGGGGACGGAAAGACGCGCGACGAGCGGGAAACCTGCTTTCCGTCTATGGCTAAAAATAGTAAACGTGCCACCCATGTACGCGATGAATAGGGGGAAATATGCAAAATGACGGGAAAAAATAGGGAAAATTACAATAAGAATTATATTGCTTACGTCAATTCGTTCGATCCGCCTACCAAGCATTTTAAAAATTGCTTCCGCGCGTTTATCGTCGGCGGCTTTATTTGCTGTATCGGCCAAGCTATCCGCGTGGTGTTTGAAGAGGCGTTTGGGCTGTACGGCGACGAGCTTTCGGCGGCGGTGAGTATTGCGCTCATTTTTCTTGGTACGCTCCTCACGGGCTTTGGCGTGTACGATCGCATCGGCAGAAACGCGGGCGCGGGCTCTATCGTGCCGATTACGGGCTTTGCCAACAGTGTGGCTTCACCCGCGATTGAGTTTAAAACGGAAGGGCTTGTGTACGGCTTGGCGGCGAAAATGTTCGTCGTTGCGGGGCCGATTATCGTTTACGGCGTGCTTGCGGGGACGGCGGTAGGGCTCATTTATCTGTTTTTATAGGGGGCGTTGTATGCAAACGGTAGTTTTTGATAAAAAACCGCGAATTATCGGCACGGGCACGATAGCAGGACCCAAGGAATGCGCGGGTGTGGTGGGGAAGTACGTGGATAAAAGCTTGACGGATGATACGTTTGGCGAAAGTACGTACGAAAAAGCGGAGTGCAAAATGCTATCCTACGCCGTTTCCAAGGCGATTGAAAACGCGGGGCAGACGGAAAAGGACGTCGATTTGCTCGTTTCGGGGGATTTGTTAAACCAAATTATTTCCGCTTCGTTTACGGCACGGGATTACGATTTTCCTTTCTTGGGCGTGTACGGCGCGTGCTCGACAATGGCGGAAAGTATGGCGATTGCGGCGGCGTTTATCAACGCGGGCTATTATAAAAATATCGTGGCGGCGACGGGCAGTCACTTTTCGTCCGCGGAGCGGCAATACCGCTATCCGTTAGAGCTCGGCAATACGCGCCCGCCCCAAGCGCAGTGGACGGTTACGGGCGCGGGCGGTGCGTTCATCTCGTACATGGGTGGGGGGAATGGCAAAAAAATCAATGCCCCTGCAATCACTATGGCGACCTTTGGGAAGGTGGTGGACTTTGGCATTACGGACGTTAACAATATGGGTGCGGCAATGTGTCCAAGCTGTGCCCACACCTTGCTTACGCACTTAACGGAAACGGGTAGAAGCGCCGATTATTACGACCTTATCGTGACGGGGGATTTGGGTGCGCTCGGCAGCCGAATTTTGAAAGACTTGACGTGGGAAAAGGGGGTAGATATTGCCGATAATCACGTCGATTGCGGCGAAATTATCTATAACGTGATCGAGGATGAATTCCAAGGCGGCAGTGGCGCAGGTTGCAGTGCGGTGGTGTTCAATTCGTATATTATGGACAAATTAAAGACGGGCGCACTAAATCGGGTGCTGTTTATTGCGACGGGCGCGCTGCTTTCGACGGTATCGAGCGGGCAAGGGGAAAGTATCCCCGGCATAGCGCACGCCGTCGCGATAGAGAATATTTAGGCTTTTGCAATAAAATATAGCAAAAAAAAGAGGTCTGAACGATGTGTTCAGGCCTCTTTTACGTCGTAGACTAATTAGGGTTTAGGGAAACGTTTTCCTGTTACGGGACAAGTATAATAACCGTCTTCAAAAACGCATCCTTCAAATTCTTTGCAATAAGGACACCATACGTATTCTAATACTCCGTTAGCCATTTTATTCCTCCTTTACGTAGTTTATATTGTTTTCGTCCAAAAGCTTTTCATAGTAATCAACTTTATTGATTAAGCCCTCGATATAAGAACGGAGAATGCGTCCGATTTTGCGTTTTGCCGTATCCGTCCGACAAGCTTTTAACCATTTAATAAAGCTACCATATTCGGGGTGGTTGCTATCGTTGGTTAAAATTTGAACGATATCCCCGTCGTTGAGTTGCATACGAACGTCTTTTACAGCGGATTCAGGGCGTTCAAGCCGTTTGTTTTCAATGGTTGCCGAAACCATGACGCGTCCAATCTCTTTATGAATTGCAAATGCGAAGTCGATAACGGTCGAGCCAAGAGGCAGTTTGATGGCGTCGCCTCTAGGCGTGAAAACGGTAATGAGTTCTTCGCTATCCGTAAAGATTAAATCCTCTGTGTCAATATTACCATAGCGGTAATATTGGTAATCGGGTGCAGACATGATGCGTGCTTTATAGCGATTCCCGATGGCATCAAAAAAGTCGAAGCCGTCAGGATTGATTTTACAGATAGCATAAGATTGAAATTCGGGTGCGTTGAGAAAAGCGACAACGACGTCTTGCACCGTGGGGGGTAAAGCAAGATTATTATAGATAAAATAGACTTTATGTATAAGGTTATCTTGCGAAAAAGAGCATAAGGGCGCGCCGTTCATCTCTTTGAAAATCTCATAAATCGTAGGGGAAATCAATTCGACACGGTTGAGTTTATCTTGTTTTTTACAAAAAACTTCGAGCGTTTTAAGAGTGCGCCTTGTGGAGTGTATAGCTCGATTTTGTTTAAGCGCATGTTCCAAGTAGAGATACCGATTGATATGCCCGTCGTTGTTAATGCACTCATTGATTTTAAACGAGACGTCGTTAATGAGCGTTTCAAAGCGGCTGGCGTCAATTTGTTTTACCAACGGAAGCAACCAAGTCATCGTATCCTTTATTATTTGTTGTTGTTTGAATGCGCTCATACAGTCAATTGTATAAAGATTGTCGAGCAGTTCTGCAAATTTAATATAGAAGGGAAGCTTGTGTTCGTTGCACAATTTGACCATAAGCTTATAGTCTTTTTCGTCTTCCGCATATTCTGAAAGGTCGTCCATAGCGATATCGGAATAATTGGAAACACAGTGTATATAGTCGGCCACTTCGGGGCCAAAATCCTTTTTAGCGTCCTCGTACGTGTACGTCGTATCTTTAAAAAGATCGTGCATAATGGCAGCTAAGATTAAGTCGAAATCCAAAAGTTGCTCATGAAACAGGATTAAGGCAACGCGATAGGCATGGTTTACGTAAGGCTCGCCGGAAAGACGAACGACTTCGCCTTTCTTGTTGCGCTTTACTTTTTTATTCGGCTTCGTATAGCTATTTATATACGTTTTCGTTATCTCGAAGCATTTATTGAGCTTTTTAATCTTTTCGATGCTAGCTCTACCGAAGTTTTCGTGCGTTTCATAGCGAATCAAAGCCTGCAAACCCTCGGGGGGTTGGTGTTGATAATGGGTGTACATTTTAGTTAAGGAAAACATAGCCCACCTCCTTAATTATCCTTTTTGAGCTTCAGGATATTATGATAAAATTCGGATTGCTCTTCAAATAGATAATAATGGGAATTGAACACGTGCTGGCTAAGCAATCTCTTTACCTCGAATTGAATCAAAGACACCAATAAATCGGTGGTATCAGTAAGATGGAGATTGTTATTTTCCGTAATAGAGGCATGCAAATTCGCAACGTTTTTCGCGGCGCGAAGAAGCGCGGCTTCATTGACTTTTGAATAACTGAAATTAAGATAGTGCTTAGTTTCATTTTCGCTAGATTGCAATTGATGCTTAGAGATAATAATGGGGAAGCTAACGGATTGAGAGCCTTGTCCATGTGATTGCGAGAGTGCAATTCCGCGTGCACCGATAAAATCCTTTTCCTCTTTGCTGTGGCGCGTCAATACTTTTTCGTCGAAGTCAAAAGACATAGCAACGTGTTCCAAGTGGGCGTCGTCATACATAGTAATCCACAATACGGAAGGGGATATAAATGCTTTGCCGTTGAAAATCGTTGCGCTGGGGATTTCGCTGAAATCGCCTTGCGTTTTAACGTCGTTGAAGAGCTCTAACGCGTAATCATAATTGCTAATCGAAAAGACGCCTTTACAATTGCATTCGGTTGGCTGTAAGCTTTCGTCACCACGAATTTGAATTACCCCATAATGAATTTGGGGGCCTCTTTGAATGTCGGTGGACATGTAATAGCAGAGATATGTACCCCCAAATTTATCGTAATGCCTATAGGGCTCTCCGAGGGGGGCGACTTTGGATAAGTCGGTATAGCTCATTTGATTTTCTGTAATCCCGTTAGGAAAGCGTGCCGCTAAATCGGGATGCTTGGGGATAAGTTCATTGAGCTGAGCGGTTATAAGTTGCAGTGTTTTGCCTCCCGGAAGCTTGCCCTTGCGATAGGTATCATATGCGCTCGAAGAGATTTTAATGTATTCACAGTATACAAGTTGGCTTTCGTGAAGCTGCTTTTTAAAGAAACTAAGGTTTGAGTAAAATTGCGTCATGATTATTCTCCTTTATAAGTTATTTATATTTTCATACGTCGTATCTAAATTTAGCTCGGCTAAATCCGACAAGGAGAATAAGTTTAATAAAAATTCGTTATCCGCGATTAAGCGGAGGAAGGAATAATATCTTAATGAGGTCCTTGTGAGGAATGCTATTTATGACGAAAAACATCATAGATGGCGGGACTTATGCCGAGGGGATTGTAAGGTTCTGCTTGCAAGAGTAGAAGAGTTGCTTTAAATAGTTGCAAATTTTGACAAAAAATAGACATTTTTATATCCTTTTTAAGGGTGTAGGACGTATTATACTATAACTTTCCAAATTTTGCAATAGGTTTTTGAAAAATTTTTTTCACAAAAAAAATGTGATGTCGGTGTGGTGATCTTAACGGTTTAATGTGATGAAAATTTACCTTTTTTATGTTATAGTTGACCCACTACACAAAAACAGGAGGGAAAAAATATGTCTGCGATTGAAGTTTTTAGGAAATATTTGAAGGGCAGCATGGCAGGAATTAGTACTCGCCAAAAGATTAACAAGTTAAATTATATGGAACAGCAAGTAAGGGGGGTTCTGCAAGGCCTGTTGAGTTGCTTTGCGGGCGACGATAGCCTTTACGACAAAGATGACCATACGATATACACGTTAATGAAGAAGGACTTGTTTGGAGAGATGCTTATCAACAATACGGACAGCGTACGCAAGGAAGGGGCAAGCAAATTGAATGCATTGCTCGAGGACATTGAGCGTATGATGGCGGAATTGGCGGCGTAATAGGATAAACAACCCGTGAAGCGTTCACGGGGTTGTTTTCTTTTGTGGCACTTTTGGAAAGGCTTTTAAAAAGCCTTTGCCTTACGCGTGTGAAATAAGCGGCGCCACAATCTTTATGAGAAAAGCAAGGAGAGCAAAAGATGAACGAAGAACAATTAAGAATTAACGAATTATGTATTGAGCGCCATAAAGAGAAAACGCGCGCCTCGCAAAGGTCAACCGACTACGTGCGGATCGCGGTTCGATCTTTGGCATTACACGGTTGGAGCCCGTATGCTTTCTGTGATTTGTTGGCGTCGGGAAGCAAGAGGCCTTTTGATTTGATATCGCTTGAGCTTGAAAAGGTGACGAGAGAAACGGGCGACGTCGTATCGGAGGCAAACGTCTTCCCAAGTAGCGAGTGTATTACGTGGAATAGCGATAGAATTTCGTACAATCAAGAAGACGGGATGAGCCTTACCATCGACGAATTTACCTACGTAAGCAAGAAAGGGTTGGGCAGTAATCAATTTTTTGCCATGCCCGAAAAAAAGGACGGAGACGTAGAAGGGACTTGGAAGGCGCTTACAAGACGCGCCTCGGAAGCAAGAAAGGATAAGGCAATCAATATCCTTTACGAAACGCTTGGCGGAATTTCTTGGGAAATGGAAGACACGAACGCTCGTCGCGAAAAAGTGAGAGTGCTTTCTCCGCTCTTCCTTTGTTCGATTAAAGAGGACGGGAATTCTAAATCGGCGCGGTTTACGGTCAATAGCTCGAAGCTGCAAATCAACCAAATTCTTGCAAGAACGATTAAAGCGAAATTTGACGTCGATTTATATGCGGGCTGTGAAAGGTCGGAATTTGCGTTTTCGGAAATTAGAACGTATATGGACAAGGTGCGGAAAAACGTTGAAGACGTTGCGGATATTGAATTCTTGGAATACGATATGCATATTTGTCTTTTGGATTCATCCAACGAGGTTATGTGCCAAGCCATTGAACGCAATCGCGACGAGATTGCGCGCAGTGAGTTGGTTTCCGTTTTTGCAGAATCTGCCTCGTATGAAGAAAAATACGGCAAAGTAAAAATCCCGTTTGCCGTTTATCCGCTTCCTGCGGACGATAGCCAACGGGAAGTGGTGGCGCGCGCGCTTGCAGGCGATTCTTTAAACGTGCACGCGGGACCGGGTACGGGGAAGAGCCAAACGGTTGTCAACTCGGCGGCGAATATTGTCGCAAACGGTAAACGCGTTGCGATTATATCCGAAAAGGCGGCGGCAAACGAGGTTGTCATGGACTATTCCCGTCGGTGCGGTATGGAGCTGTATATCCTTAATTTACAAGAGGGGATGTCGGTTAGAGAAATCATTTCGCAAATTAAACGCTTGCTTGCGTATTCGAACGTGTACGTCGATACGGAACAAGCACGGGACGTCATCGCGGCCTATCACGACGTCGTCGCGGAGTTTAGGAAAATCAATAGAATTTACGAGCTTATTCCGGAAATCGGCTCCAACCTCTATCAAATTATCGGCGAAGCAATGAACGCCGAAGAGATGGATTGTTCGCAATATTTCAACGTAGAGTTTAAAAACTACCGAAAGCTCTATCAAAAGCTTAATGAATTGCAAACACAATACATAGATAATATTAGCGGGCAAGAGTGGAACGGCTACCTTGTTACGGGCACTACGGGCGATGAAGAGCAGGACGAGATGATTGACGAAATCATGGAGACGATAGAGCTTCTTGGGGTGAAGGCGAAGGATTTTATGAAAGACAAGTGCGCCCAAACCGAAAAGTCTTGTTTTGCCGCTGTAATTAGAGAGCAGCTTTCGCGTTACGTCGCAGATTATTATATTGACGCTTTTGCGTTGAAGAACTACGGCAATAGAAAGCTCAAAATGCTTTATAAGAAGCTTTTGGAAACCTCAAGCGGTATGCGTGAGGTAGGTGCGGCTTACGTGCAGCAAGAGCTTGGGCGTCGAGTAAAGGAAGCGGCTAAAGGCAATAAATTCGTGGAATTGTTGGATAGGTTGGCTACGTCGAGAATATCCTTGCAGGATTTCTTTAACACCTACGGCAGTGAAATCATTAAGCTTTGTCCGATTATCGTTAGCACGCCGAGCGTGCTTGTAAACTACGACAAATTAAACGATTTTGACGTGCTTATCGTAGATGAAAGCTCGCAGACGCCGTTTACTTCGATATTGCCGTTTATTCGTCCGAACCGTCAATTAATCCTCTTTGGGGATCCGATGCAGTTGGACATTACAAGCTACTTTGCCAAGGGAAATATTTACGAGCAGGAAGGCGAGGAATTTGATTTGTCGCAAACGGATAAGTCTATCTTGCACGTGTCGCAAGGGAAGCTTCCAGGCTGTCGAATGAAATATCATTACCGTTCTAAGACGGAACACCTGCTTACCGTTTCCGACAAGTGCTGTTACGACGGCTTATTGAACGTCGCGCCCGACGTATATCTCGATAGAGGATATTTGCCGGAATATTTGGGCTATGAAATTATAGAGATTAGCAAGCCCGAGCTTTCGACGAGGGGGGCAAATCTTTCCGAAGCGAAAGCGATAGGGGCAAAGGTAGAGGACTTGATGGCAAGCTATCCCGACAAATCGTTAGGCATTATCACGTTTAACGAAAATCAACAAAATGCCATTTACGATGAGCTTGAAGACCGCTTGGACTACGACGTATCCACGTCGTCCTACGATGATACGCTTTGGGTTCGCACGCTTGAAAACGCGCAGGGTAAAGAAGCGGACGTCATTTTGATAAGTATTGGGCATGCGCGCAGGAATAAGGACGGCAGTATTAACAAAGCCATTTCTGAAATTTGTAAAGAGGGTGGTTTAAATCGCTTAAACGTACTTTTTACCCGTGCGAGGGAAAAGGTTATCGTGGCGATTTCCTTCCCGTATAAAGAATTGAAGGATAGCGAAAATAAGGGCGTTTATCGGCTTTATCAATACCTGCATTATGCCGCTACGGGCGAATTTACGCAAAGCGAAAGCATAGGTTTCCAAGGCGATAAGTATAACAAGGTAATCGTTGAAAAGGTGCAAAACGTCGTCCCGAATGCTACGGTAATAGGCAAGGTGGGCAAAGATATCATGACGGTGGACGTTGCTTTGGTCAAAAAGGACGGAAGATCTTACGATATGGGCTTTTTGCTCTCGAACAAAGCGCTTTCCCCCAATGAAATCTGCACAAAAGTGATGACGTTGGAAAGGGCGGGGTGGAACGTGCTTCCGCTTTCGCCGATAAGCTGTCATACCAAGCCCGAAGTATTTGAAAGTCAATTAAGGCAGGATATCGATTCGCCCGTAAAATACAGTAAGGGCACTACGCCGTCGTATGTGACGGACAACGTTCCGCCCGAGCTGTTTACGATTGATGATTTCAAGAGTGCGGAAGAGCTTGAATGTGCGATTACCGCCGCGGAGCTGTTGAACGAAAAGTTCGATGAAGCCTATGCGCAGGTATGGAGCGACGAAGTGAAGTTTGCAAACACCAAGCAGCTTGCAAAATTGTCGAAAACGGATATGCAAGCCAAGCTTCGGTTGATTACACTTCGCTTGTCCGACTTTATTCAAGCGGGGAAGGTGGAAGAGCTTATCGCCGCTTCGAGACGGGGGTATGAAATGGAAAAACAATTCGGCTACTTGTACGCACAATTGCTTCGCGTCCGTGCGGATATTGCGGACGAAGCATTGATCAATCGGTTGCTTGCAGAGGCGAAACGGTTGGGGATTAAAACTATGTAAGGAGGACGTATGAATTTATTTAAAGGCACTCGGCTTAAGAGTGAAAACGGTAATACGTATATCGTGGAAAAAACGATTAGCATTGCGACGGGGCAGGGGGATATTTTCCTCGCACATAACGAGAGGAAGGAAAAATATGCCTTGAAGCTCTTTCATAAGGGCGACGTAAAAAAGCTCCGCGCACAAATTGAAATGCTGATTAAACGCGGACAAGCAACGGACGCTTACGTTGTTCCCATTGAAATTGTGGAGTTTGACGGGCGTTTGGGCTATATTATGGAATATATCGGCAAGGAATATCTTCCTGCCGCGGCGTTGTTTAACGGCATAGAGGAAGACGGACGGGTAGTTAGTCTTGATTGGGCGGACAAGGTGGCTCTGCTTTACGAGATTGTCAATGCATTGTGTATTCTCAACAATGCAAACTTGGGTATTATGGACGTTAAGTTTGATAATATCAAGCTCGATCTTGAAGGCCTTAAAGTAAAAATCTTGGATACGGACACGATTGTCTATACGGAAGATAAATCCATCGTGCTTGGCACGACGGGCTTTATGCCCCCCTTAACGATGATCGGCAAAGAAAAGCCCAACAAATATAACGACGTGTACGCGGTTGCCGTATTAATTTTTATGAGCTTGATTGGGATACATCCTTTGGAGGGGGCGCGCAGGGATAAGAAATGCAACGAAAATATCGACACGTATTTGTTCGGTACGCACCCGTTGTACGTTTTCCATCCGCACGATAATTCCAACCGTCCTATCCCGCAGGACGGCTATGGCAGAAATCAACAAATTGCCATTGATAAAATGGACAAGTACCCCGAATATTTCCGTAAAGCGATGGAACAGACCTTCGTCGACGGGATTTACGATGGGAAAAAGCGTGTAACCCTTGAAGAATGGAAGGAAATTCTCGAACGCTTGTATGGGGATGGATATATTTGTGAAAACTGCGGCGAAGAGTATTTTTTTGAAAATACATTCAAAGAATGTAAGGCTTGCGGAAAGGAATTGCAAAAACCTATCTTCTTACAGTGCGATAAAAATATTCCGTTGTTTAATGGATTGACCGTCTTTTCGGATGAGCTTTTCGCGACGGAAAATCATTACGAGGTGTTCAAGGTGGTCGTAACGAAATACGATAAGCGTTATGGGCTTGAAAACAGGACGCGCGGCGAGGTTGTTTTAAGGCTTAAAAACGGGGAGGAACGTACCTTCCCGCGCGGAGAAGTTTTTCCTATCTTTTTAGATAGTGAAATTGAAGTAGAAAATAAGAAAATTAGATTTGTCTAAGGAGGGCAACATGAAAAAGGATTTTGGAAGAAAAGGGAACGTAAAAGGCAATCGTATGGTAAAAGAGGAAACCCGCATTCCGCTTGCTATAGTAAATATTTTGGACTTTTCGGGCAGTATGTCCGAGGATACGCGGGTGGTCAATGAAAACGGCAGTGAAACGCGCGTGCCTAAAATTAAGCAAATGCAAGCAGGGTTTAGAAAGGCAATCGAGAGTATGCTCCGTTTTGAAATGGAAAATACAAGATTTCGCTTAATACAGCAATTGATTGCTTTGGATAGCTATGGTAAGGCGTTATTCGACGGATATAAGCCGGTAAGCGATTCGCAATACGACTTAAAAGAATTGGAATTTGAGGCGGACGGCGTAACGAACATTGAAGCTTCGCTGAACACTTTGGCGAAATATCTTACCATCAAAGAGTTGGGGCATTATAACCGCGCAGTCAACGTAATTATGATGTCGGACGGCGTGCCTACGGACGTGAACGGCTATCCTTTGAGCGAGAGCGAATGGAAAAGGGTGGTGGATAAACTTCGTGAGTATCTCGAAAAGCATGATTTGGAACGGTACGTAACCTTCTATTTTATAGCTATTGGCGACGAAGCGGAAGCTTTTGGACGCTATTTGGCAGGGGAAGAGCGTTTCTTCAAGGTGGAGGATTGCGAGAGCATTGCGGAAAAGTTTGATTTCGTTACCCGCTTAACGCTTACCAACTCCACGACGGTTACAGGGGACGCGATTGGCTTCGGGGAATCCTGTGACGACGAGGAGGAAGAATGTTACATGTGTGAAGAGGTATCCGAGGAAGACGGTAACGCAGCACCCGACGCGGACGTGGATACGGATAACGCTGTGCCCGACGCGGACGTGGATACGGATAACGCTGTGCCCGACGTGCGTGCGGACGAGGACGCGTCTAACGCGGACGACGTCGTTTTGGATGCTTCGGATACGATGATTGTGGAGGATGAGGACGATGACGGAAGTCTTGACGAGCTCCTCGATTTTTAAGGAGGCGAAAGGGATGTTTCATACGTTTATAAGAAGTGCGGTAGGGTACAAAAAGCTGCAAGGCGGCAAGGCGTCGGAAGACTCTATCAAGGCATTGCGTTTTAAAAATGCGGGCTTTTGTGCGGTGGCGGACGGACACGGCGACGCAAGCTGCAGATATTCGGGTATCGGTGCGGAAATCGCAACGCAAGTGGCGTGTGACGTAATTAGGGCAATCTATCAAGGTTGCCCTAATGAAGAGAGCTTGTACGAATGTTGTGCAAACAATAGGGATATGATAACGAAGCAGATTATAAGGGATTGGAATTTAGCGGTGTTTGAGGATTACGCATCGAAGACAGATTTTCCGCAGTTGAAAGACAAGCAAGAAAAAATGCGCTCGTACATCCAAAACCTTTTTGAGGAGCAAGTAAAAGTGCGTAATATCACGGAAGCGCGCGCGTATTATGAGGAGCAAAGTCAATGCGAGGAAACGCTTAGGAAAATTAGCCACTTGTACGGCACGACGCTCAATCTCGTTTTAAAGACGAAATCCTTCATCTTTTGTATGGGTATTGGCGACGGGGATATTATTAGCGTGCAGGGAAGGACGGTGGATTGGCTTTTACCGCCTAGCGAGCAATTTTCGACCAAAACGCAATCCCTTTGTTTCCGCCCCAAAAAGGCGTTAGAGGCTTTTAGAAGCGTCATTATAAGGCAAACCCGCGGTAGACAAAAAACCAAGCTGTTTGAAACAGGGGTAAAACCCGACTATATTATCATTGCATCTGACGGGTTTAGAAATTCTTTCGTGAGCGACGATGCGTTAGCGGAAAAACTGTTGGAAATCAATAAGGAAAAATCAAAAGCTTATAAAAAGGTCCAACGGCACAGCCAAGCATGGATTGAGCAGCTCACAAAAGATAGTTTGTATCAAGACGATATTTCATTAGGTTTTATTTTTGAGGAATAAGGGAGAGAAAATGCAGGATTCGTTGGCAAAATATCATTATCATCTTCTTTCAAAGGATGAGAAGGGTATTTACGAAAAAATACAAAAGCAACTAACGTTAGGACGAAAGAAGATTACAATTAGATATACGCCTTCCATTCATAAAATTTTAAAGGCGTTGCGCGAGGATTCTGCGGAGCTGTATTTTGTAAATTGGCAAGCCGTTTTTACGCATATACAATTTAATGCACGGGAGCGATTGATAACGTGGGAGGTTTCCTATCTTTACGAACGGGAGGTAATCAAGCGAATCGAAGCGCGGATAAAGCGTATTCTGCAAACGTTTGCAACCTTGAAGTCGGAAAGTGCAATCGCTCTTGCCGTGCATGATTGGTTGGCAAATAACGTCACCTATGACCAAATAGAAGTGACGCAGGACGCCTTTAAATTCCGCAATCATAATGCGGTTGGGGCATTGATTTCCCAAAAAGCAGTTTGCGAAGGCTTTGCAAGAGCGTATCAATTGCTGTTGAATAGGCTTGGTGTGGATTGCATGATGGTGTGCGGTAAAGCCGAAGCCGACGGGAGTTGGGAGGACGGACTGCATGCGTGGAATATCGTTTGCATAAACGGTAAAAATTACTACGTGGACGTCACGTGGGATGCGGCATCGTACGTAGGGGATAAAAAACACGCTACTTACTCGTATTATTGTTTATCCGAGAGAATGATATCCGTAGACCACGAGTGCAGACTGCCGATAGTTTGTAACAGCAGAAAAGAAAATTTATTTTATAAGACGAATAGGGTTTTTTCCTCGGAAAAGGATTTATTTGCCTTTTTCAAAGGAAGGAAAAAAGAAAAAAAGGGCGCTTTTGTTATGATTCACGGCATACGGGAGGAGCGAGTGGAAGAATGTCTAACAAAATGGTGCGACGTGCTCCATAAGAGCTGTGAATATATTCAATATAAAATAAACGTTTGGTATATTAAATTTTTCTAACGGAGGTAGGATATGTGTGAAGAAGCAGAAGAAAAAATCGATTTGCTCGATATCTTGTTAGATCAAGATAACAAAGAGCCGATCCAAATGATAGGCGACAAAGGGAAAGTGCTTGAATTTGAACAAGTTGCTATGATTCCGCATAAGAAGCATTTATATTGCATTTTGAAGCCTATTAGCGAAATACAAGGCGTCGCGGATGACGAGGCAATCGTATTTCGGGTGTGCGTAGACGAGGAAGGCGAGTCGGTGTTGCGATTAGAAGAAAATGAAGCGGTGGCAATGAAGGTATTTATGAAATATTATGATTTGCTTGACGAGGCATTGTGATGAAATCCCAAAAAAGTGGGGATAAGTTATCGCTCGAATGTGATGACATTTAAAAAATTTGGTTTTATAATAATATTAAACAGGTATAAAGGAGGTTTACCATGAAAGTTAAAGCAGTACTCAAAGCACGCGACTACAAAAAGAAAGTCGCCGAAAATTATACGTGGGGAATCCTTTTTTACCAAGGGGAAATAAGCTAATTACGAAAAATAATCCATTGAAAGATTATATCGCGGGCTTTGTTTTCGGGGATTCTCGGGGCAAGGCCCGTTTTATTTTCTTATACGTTGGATAGATATAAAAAAATAATAAGGAGTATCAAATATGAAAAAAAGGGAGGATTATTCGCCTCAATATTCGCTTCGGCGAAACACCATTAACATCTTTGAACCGATTACGGAAGAGACAAGCGAACGTGTAATTTCACAAATTCAATATTTGGAAGATATTGGCGTGGAGGAAATTATCATACAAATAAATTCCCCAGGCGGTAGCGTTTCTGCGGGGTTGGCAATATACGATACCATGAATTATAGTAAGGCGAGAATTATTACAATCGGTATAGGCATGGTTGCAAGTATGGCTGCGTTTTTACTTTCGGCAGGCTCAAGAGGGTATAGAAGAGCCACGAAAAACTGCGAAATCTTAATTCACCAACCGCTTGGCGGCGCGAGCGGACAAGCAAGTGATATCATTATCGCCGCGGAGCATATCAAAAAAACAAGGGATAAGTTGAATCGTATTCTTGCGGAAAATACAGGAAAGCCGATGGAGACGATTGAACGGGACACGGACCGCGATTACATAATGAGCGCGGAAGAAGCGAAGCAGTATGGGTTGATCGATACGGTTATCCCGAGCCCGAACAAGGCTAAGGAGGAATAATTATGTGTAACGAAATTATGAAAATTTTTGAAAAAGGCATGACGGCGAGCGAGAGGGCTGCGCTTATACTTGCGGCAAGCCGTAACAGCTATAGAAAAACGATGGAAAACAGTGAAATTTTCATTCATGAACCGCTTGACGGAGCGAGTGGACAAGCCCGTGATGTTTTGGAGGGAATTTCTGCGGAAAAAGTAAGAAATATCATGGAAACGATTGTCGAAGATACGGATTGCGATTATATAACGTGCGCGGACGAGGCGAAGCAGTGTTGCTTGAACGATACGGCTTTCCCAAGTCCGAGTGGAAGAAGGGGGGAAGAGTATGTTTAACGTTAAAACGGAAGCCTTTCTTTTCGATTGGTTTATCTACGATACGATTATAGGTAGATATACGGAAAGTAAGGGTATGTTCTATTGTTTAGGGAATTTGTGGAGCGTGGAAAAAGACGCCTTGGACGAGCTTTTTGCGATATCGAAAAGCGAAAACGTACAGGAAATTTCAACGACAAATCAATATATGCGTTATCGAAGGATTAAGCAATATAACGAGATGGTGGGCAACGAGTGCGTTTGCTCGGAAAAAGAAAATGCAATGATTGCGATAAAAGGCGATGCGATCAAAGTCGTTTCGCAATACGGGATGCAATCGACAAGCGAAACTACGCAAGCCGTCATGTATAAGACCTTGCTTAGAAGCGCGCAAAGCGGCAACTTGATTGCCCTTCGTATTTTGGGGATTATTCAATGCGAGGGGATTGTTGGACGCAAGAACGTTAAAGCGGGCTTGGAGCACCTCAATAAAGCGGCGCGTTGGGGGGATATAACCTCGATTTTGGCGATTTTGCAGTATCAAACGCAAGATAGGGAAAAGACCATGGAAATGCTGAAAGCGGCCGTGAGAGACAGTATCTACGAATATTTGCTCGATATTGCCGAGGAAAAATACGGCGTTAAGACAAAGCGCTGCAACGAGGAAATCTTGCTTTTGCGTAAAGCGTTTGACGCCAAAAAGGTGAAAGCCGATATTTATAATTCGATGTATGCAAGGCTTGTTTTTAGCCCCGTAATCGGCATTAAAGACAAGGAAAAACTGCTTTTTTCGGATAGAAAGGAGCTTTTGTCGGAAGCTTGCGATTTACCGTTGCATTTAAACAATGAAAATATCGCGGTAAATTATTCGGCGTTTGATAAGATGAAGCTCAAGCGCAAGGACGAGCTTGAAAATATCAAATTAGCCCTTGAAAGCAGTGAGATTAGAACGACGAATTCTTATCGCCCGTTGTGCCTTTGCTCCGACTCGAATTTCGTGTTGGATGAATATATTTCCGCGATAACAAACGGGTTGGAAGGGGTGAACGTGGAACGCTATGACGTTTCGGATTTGCGGGAATACGACTATGATCCGACGAAGAATAACGTCTTTTTGCGCGCCTTATCCGAAAGCAAACCCAACGTTGTGCTTTTGGTGTACAGAGGGGAAATCAACGAAAGGGCGATTGATTTGACCAAGTCGATAATTTGTACGAATATGCGTGCGAAATTCCGCTTGGTGCAACCGTCGGTTACTATGAATTTAAGCCCCGTATTGCCTATCTGTATTTGCGATAAACAGAATGCGAAGAGCTTGCAGGGGCTTGTGGAAATTGTCAATTTGGCACCGTTGAACGATGGCGAAAAAGAGGGAGTTCTTTGGGATATGGCGGCGGAAAAGGCAAAGAATTATAAGATAAAAGTGACGCACATAGAAGAAAATGCACTTAAAAAATTGAAAAGCTTGTCTATTGACAACGCAGAGAAGCTTCTTGAAAAGGTTATACGTGAACAGCGCGCCAACATAAAGGAACTTAATATGACGTCGGAATTGATTGACCCGTATATCAAAAAGATGGGGTACGGCGGCAGCCATTACGGGTTTGGAGGTGCTATCCATGAAAGTTGATAATAAGATTTTAAATGGCTATGAGAATATGGAGTTGATCCATTATCAAGAAATGCCTTTAAGCTTTGCCAACACCCATTACTTTGAAAACTTGCCCAACGAGCAGGTGAGCGGCGTTTTGAAATCGAATAGGTACGTCGACGGGAAGTTGGTTCAAACCTATTCCGAATTGGAAAACCACTTATTGATTATCGCGGCAACGAGACTTGGGAAAACGACGCAAGTCGTGATTCCGCAAATCATTTCCTTTGTAACGCAAAAGATAAAGCGTTCGCTTGTCGTTTCGGACCCCAAAGGGGAAATATACCCGTTGCTTTCTTCCTATCTTAGGGAAAACGGTTACGACGTGTTGTTGATCAATTTAAGGGATTATATGCACAGCGAGTATTGGAACCCCTTAACCGATATTTTTAGAAAGCACCAAGATGCATACAATCTTGAAGACGAAGTAGAGGCGGTGAAAACGAAGGACGGTATGCGCAATCGTTTCCGAGGGGTTATTTATGAAAATCAAAGCGTGTTGGACGAGACGCTTCGGCAAATGAAGGATTTATTGCTTGCGGACGTTGACAGCACGATTGACGCGCTTGCATATTCGGTGATTCCGCCCGATGACGCAAGAGACCAATATTGGAACGATTCCGCCCGTCAACTTTTCAAGGCGTTGTGTTGGGCGATGTTGGAAGATTCTATATCCGTAGAGGGCAAAGCGGCGACCATCAACGAAAACACCTTCTCGTTTAATACGTTGTTTACGATAATGGATGCTATGACGGAAAGAGACGGCTACGACACCAACGAGTATTTCTCGGGGCGCGGGGATGAGTCGAAGGCATATAATTATTCCAAGGTAGTGTTGAACAACGCGTCGGGGACGCGGCAGTGTATCGTTTCGTGTTTTTACGCGAAAATGTCGGTGTTCCGCAATAGTACGATACGTCTTATTACAAGCTGCAGCAGCTTTGAATTAAGCCGTTTGACGTCCGATAAGCCCGTCGCGGTGTTTATTACGTATCCCGACGAAAGCAAGGTATATTATCAAGTGATTAGTACCTTTGTCCAAAACGCCTACACCTATTTAATTAATTACGCAAACGAACAGCCTTCGGGGAAGTTAAAGGTGCCCTTCTACTTTATGCTTGACGAGTTCGGCAATTTCCCCAAAATTCCCGACTTCGATTCGGTTATATCCGCTTGCGGGGGAAGAAATATTTGGTTCAACCTCGTATTGCAGTCTTACGCGCAGTTAAACAACGTTTACGGAAGAGATATCGCGGAGGTTATTCGTGATAACTTGAACATTCACATGTTCTTGGGAAGTAACAATCCCGCCACCTTGAAGGAGTTTAGCGAGGAATGCGGCTATACGACAAGAATATCCCCGTTGAGTGCGTTAAACGGCTCTAAGGGGGAAATCGAACAATATAACATTGAAACGATTTCGCTTGTCCCTAGAAGTATGTTGGCGAAATTAAAGCCGGGGGAATGTATCGTAACGGAAGCGAACTGCGGATACGTTATGTTTTCAAGAATGGAAAGGTACTATTTGTGCAAAGAATTTTCCAACTTTCAATTATCCTCGGTCAAGGACTATACTTGCTCGATAAATCCGTTGGATAAAAAATACACCTATTCGTTTGCAAAGGGCGCTAAGAAAAAAGGGAAATACAGTTTTGATTTTTAAGAGGTAATAAATCATGAACAGACTAATTATTGAAAAATATATAAAGGGAAATGAACGCGTTTCTATTCCTGAAATCCAATTCAAGTTTTCGTTAAGCTATAAAGAAACAAGGGCATTGTTTCTCGAATTGGAAAACAAGCAAGTAATTAAGCCTGACGACGATATTTATTACACCGTTTTATCGCAGCAGGCGGCAAAGCCTACTGTCAATCAAGACGAAGACGTTGACGATGAATGGGATATAGGCGAAAGTCAACCTTCCTTCGACGCCATTGCGCAACGCAGAGCCGAGATTATGAAACGCCGTGAAGAATTGAGGCGTAAAATGGCGGGAATAACCTTTCTCGATGAGGAAGACGACGAGGAAGACGAGGAAGACGAGGACGACGAGGAAGTCGAAAATAATCAAGTAGAGGAATGGCTTTTCAACGACGAGGACGACGATGACGAGGCCGATGAGGATGAAAAGACGATAGAGGAAATTCTTCGCGAGCGCTTTAAAAAGCTTTCGGAAGAGAACAAAGAGGACGAGGAAGATTTGGCACTTTTCGAGCCTAGGGAAATCACCCTTGCGGATATCGAAAGGCGCCGCACCTTGGCAAAAATAGCCACCTCTTTTGGGTGCAGCGGGAAGTTTGTAAGAATAGGGGAAGAGTATTATTGTGCGCTCGGTGTCGTTTATCCCAATGACGCAGCAATGACGCTTAAACTCTCTTACAAGGATGAAATTATATTATCTGATTTAGGCATGACGAATAAATATATGTCTTCGGCATTCGATCTTTCCGACCCGATGGTAGAAAAGGTTATCTATGACATTATGGAAGAGTATAACTTGCAGTGGGTACGCCAAGGGAGCGAGTTAGAGCTTACAAAGCGCATACGGGATGAAGACGGAGCGTTTATTTCCTTCCTTTATTTCTTTTCCGCGATAGAGAGACTGTGCAAGATTCCGCAGGAAAAGTGGTATAAAGCCAACGCAACGGAAGCGCGCTGCAGGGAAGAGCTTTTAAAGCTTTTATTCGTGGAAGAAGCAACGTATGAAGAAGGGCTTCAAACGGTAAAGGATTTGTATGCACAAGCGCAAGCGGAAGAGGACGATGCAAAGCAGCGCGTGTATAAAAGAATGCTTGAAAAGTTTGAAGGGGTAACGGCTGAAAACTTTAAAGATTTTAAAAATCGTATTCTTGATGAGAGATAAACATTGGAAAATACCCCCTTTGCAATTTCGTTAAGAATGTGTTATAATATTCGCTACGGAGGTGGTGCTATGAATTATTTTGTAAGTGATTTACATTTTGGGCATGAAAACGTACTGTCTTTATGCAATCGACAATTCGCCTCTATTGAAGAAATGGACGAGTACCTAATCCAAGAATGGAACAAGGTGGTTCACAGGAACGACCAAGTTTACGTTATAGGGGATTTCATTTTTAGATCGGCGAAATCCCCCGAATATTATTTGGAACGCTTGAAGGGGGAAAAGCATCTTATTATCGGCAATCACGATAGGTCTTGGATGGGTAAGGTGGATTTGTCCAAATACTTCAAAAGCGTCCAATGGATGACGGTAATCAATACGGGGAAGGGCAAGGCAACCCTTTGCCATTTCCCCACGTTGGACTATGAAGGGAAATATATGATTCACGGACATATTCATGCCAAGGCGGATAAGGTGGAGTATTGGGATTTTTTAAAGAAGCATGACGAAATGCTCAATGCCGGGGTGGATATCAACGGGTACAAGCCTGTTTTGATAGAGGAATTGCTTGAAAATAATAAGCAATTTAAGCAAGCCCACTAAAAAGGAGATATTGGGCATATAGCAGTATAGGAGAAGGAAGAAGTGAATTATGATTTTTGTTACAGGAGATACACATGGGCAAATCGATTATTACAAATTAAAACGTTTTGCCCAAGATAATAAATATTTAACGAAAAAGGATTTTGTTATTATTGCAGGAGATTACGGCGCGATTTGGGATAAGGATTCCTTGGAGGCGGATTTGGATGAATATTCCAAGCTGCCTTGGACGACCTTGTTCGTCGATGGAAATCATGAGAATTTTGATATTATCAATTCTTATCCAGTCGAAATATGGAAGGGCGGTAAGATACATAAAATTCGTGAAGATATCATTCACTTGATGCGAGGACAGGTTTTCGAGCTTGAAGGCAAAACCATCTTCACCTTTGGTGGAGGGACGAGTATTGACAGAGCGATAAGAATAGAAGGCTTGAGTTGGTGGCGTCAAGAAATGCCTACGTATGACGACGTGGACGAGGGAGATAGGAATTTATCCAAATACAATAGAACGGTGGATTATATTATTACACATTCTTGCAGTTTGGAAACGTTGTACAAAATGTCCCTTTACCCTTGGTCTCTTAAAAGGAAACGGCGTAAGGATGGTGAAATAATATTAGAGCACGAGTTTCGCGTTCGACGCGAAAAATTAGCGCCGTGTCTTGACAATGCCTTTATATCAAGTTTTGAAACGGTAAAGTACAAACATTGGTATTTTGGGCATTATCATTTGGATTGTTGGATATCGGAGAACCAAAGGGCGATATACCAAGACATTTTGAGATTGGAGTAGCTATGAAACAAATTAGAGTGGCGTGGGGAGATATAACCAAGCTTCCTTGCGATGGGCTTGTTAGCTTTGCCAAGAAAAATGCCAAGGGCGTGATGCAACCGAATGCACGTATATCGAGGTTGGCAGGGCCCGAATTATTGAAAGAATATAAAAGGCTCGAAGACGACGAGGACGTGCGGGTGACGGCAGGCTATCGCTTGACGGCCAAATACGTTTTTCATACGAATTGGGAGGACACCGAGGAATTCAACGAAGTCATTGAAGGACGGCTTGTTCAATATTACGAGTCGATTATGCAGGCGGCTGTGATGAAACGGATTAAATGCTTGGCAATCCCCACCATTCGGATTGGCTGCACACGCGATTCGTTGAGTGAAGGCATTGGCATGGCGGTGCAAAGTGTTTGCGATTGGATAAAGAAAAATCGCCGCAGCATTGAAGTTGTTTTTTGCGCGGAGACAAAAGAGGAGTTTGAATTATATCAAATTTTTTATCCGGTCTGTTCGTGGAGCAGAGAAGAGAAATTTGAAAAGATCGTAATAGATATGATAGAGCAGCTTGGCAAAACCAAGGCTTTGGATACACGAGGAAAAGCATTATTCGTCATCAAGGATATGATTTCCGATGCCTTAAAGACGAAAAGAGAGAGGGTAATTCAGGCGTATCGTAGGTTGGAATATGAAATTTCTACGGCGACGGACACAGAATACGAGTTGCTTTGTAAGCAGTGTCAACGCATAGCGGAAGAGGCTAACGAAGTTCGCGCGGAAAGCTATGAAATCGGCGCAATCCGTCAAGCGTTTAAAGAGGACAAAAACACCTTGAACAAGGACATGGTATGCGGCTTTTTCGATATTTCCGAGGCCGAAGCCGATAAAACACTTCATAATTTAGTAGGCATGAATTATGTAAAAATAGACGATTATGACGGGGCTTTAACCATATACGGTATTTTAATTCCCAAAGAGGATTTCTATTTAATACACGGGGCTTAATATGAAAGTTATATTTTTGGATTTCGACGGCGTATTAAACAGTGTAGCATATGACCGTGAGCGCGATATGACGGTCAATACAAATATTGACGAGTCAAGATTGCCGTTGTTAAAGCAAATTGTGGATGCAACGCAAGCGAAAATCGTGTTAAGTACCTCATGGCGCAGTCATTGGAATAAAAACGAAGGCGACTGTGACGGCGTAGGGCTTTGGATGAATACCGTATTCGAGAAATACGGCTTGGAAATTTACGGGAAGACGCCGCAGCTGCATTTTGGCGCAGGAAGAAAGGCAGAGGTGTTGAGTTGGCTTGAATTTCCGCCCGAAGCCGTAGATGGCTTTGTTATCTTGGACGATTATGCTCTTGGATGGGAAGAGTTGGGGGCGTATTTGGTTAAGACATCCCCGTATATTGGCAGAGGATTGGAAAGAGAACACGTTGAAAAGGCGATAGATATTTTAACAAAAGATATTAAGTGATAGTAGGTAAGAGTAGGAATATGAAGGAAAGAGTAGAGTTTGTTTCGTTTGTAGGCATTCCCGCGAGCGGGAAAACGACAAAGACGGAAGAATATCGGCAAAAGGGGTATGTAATATATTCCTCGGACGTTATACGCGCCGAAATAGAAGAAAAAATAGCGGCAGGCCAAATGGTTATGCCGACAAACACCGACCTTAATTCCTTGGTGTTTGATACGATAAAAGGGAGAATTATACAGTCTTTAAAAGAGGGGAAATCGGTTGTTTTAGACGCCACGAATCTTGGTAGAAAACGCAGAATGAATTTTCGCAAATCTCTTTATAAAATCGATTGCGTCCATACGTGCGTATTGTTCATTACGTCCGTGGATGAGTGCGTCCGCAGAAATGCGTTAAGGGTTGGGGCGGCAAACGTTCCCGACGATGTAATGTATAAAATGTTTTGCAATTTTGAATGTCCTTTCTATTGGGAAGGGTGGGATAATATTATTCCGATTATAGACAGCGTGCCGTACAAGTTTGATTTTACAAAAGCGGCGGACTTTTCACAGGAAAATCCGCACCATACGTTAACGTTAGGCGAGCATATGGATGCGACTTATCAATTTGCGGTTGCAAATGGGTTTAGCGAAGCGGTGCAAACCGCCGCCCAATATCACGACGTTGGGAAGCTTTACACCAAGCGTTTTGAAAACAGACGCGGGGAAAGAACGGAAACGGCTCACTTTTACGGGCATGAAAATTACAGTGCATATTTGTATCTTACGGAAGCGTGCTGTGGGAAAGTGTTGACGAAAGAAGAATTTGAGCGCGTGTTGCACGTGGCGAATTTGATCAATTGCCATATGCGTCCCTTGAATATGTGGCGGGACAACCCGAATGCGAGAGAAAAGGATAAAAGATTATTTGGGAAGCAGTTCTTTGCGGATTTGGTGAATTTGAATAAATGCGATAGAGCTGCGCATTGAGGTGTTAATATGAATAGAAATTCCATAATTTGTAATTTTATTGCCGAACATCCGAACGATTGGGAGCAGTTGTTGGCGGACGAGTATGGGATTAAAATAAAGAAAGAAGAGCCCTATGCTATTTTTAATTATGGTTTGAATTGCGACTATTTTAATCCGTTGGTGCAGGAAGCCCGCGGTATTATTATTGATTACGTCAATTTAGAGGTGGTTTGTTGGCCGTTTAGAAAGTTCGGCAATCATAACGAAGGGTATGCGGATACCATTGATTGGAAGAGTGCAAGAGTGTTGGAAAAGGTGGACGGCTCTATTATCAAGCTTTGGTACGATAAGCTTGCAGGGCGTTGGCAATTTTCCACCAACGGCATGATCCGCGCCGAAAGCGCAACGGTGGAAGATATGGTGGGGCTGTCCTTTGGCGACGTCATTCGACGGGCGAATAACGTTAACGATATTCCCTTTGCGCGGTTGAATAAGGAATATACGTATATTTTTGAGCTTGTAAGTCCCGAAACGCGAGTTGTAATCAAGTACGATGGAACGTCGTTGTATCACTTGGGTACGCGCAATAATTTGACGGGTGAAGAATATGAAATAGATATCGGTATCAAGAAGCCGATGGCTTATCCGTTAACGAGCCTTACCGATTGCATTCATGCGGCGATTGCCTTGAACAAGGCGGATAATATGGCGGAGGACGTGGATAAAGAGGGGTTTGTAGTCGTAGATAAAGATTGGCATCGCGTAAAAATTAAGTCGCCGGATTACATTATGATGCACCACGTTTCTACCTTGAAGGCAATCACCAAAAAGGAATGTATTCGCATTTTACTTTATGAAAGAGAGCGGCTTGACGTTATCTACGAGAAGTGCCCGGATATCATTCCTAACATAAAGTATTATGAATATAAGATTGCGGAGCTTTTGCACGACGCGGATAAAATCGCTATGCTCACGCAAAGCTTATACAACGAATATAGCCATGATAGAAAAGCGGTGGCGGGCGTTATATCCAAGCACCGTTTAGCAATGGTTGGGTTTGCGTGTATGACGACGGGACAAAAGGGCAGAGATTTTTTGTTGGGAATGCAGTTTGAGAAGTTTTGTAAGCTCATTCCCGATTATCAACCCGAGGATATATCCTTGGTGTTTGCTCGTAATTTATAAAAAGTTTAGTGAGGAAAAAGTTATGTTAATGGGATTAGATACTTTTCAGCAAGACGCGGCGTTTTTGCATGGAAAAAGCTTAACCGAGCTTAAAAAGCTGTCCGTTCGCTTGCATAAAAAAATGAGAGAATTGCAATGTTTAGTTGCCACGGGAGTGGCTTCTTTTAGACGTCCGTCTTATTCTATGGAATTGACGATTGTTCTTAGACGGCTCGATATGGCGAATAACCTTATGGACGTCATTAGCGGATACGAGGAGGAGGATATGCAAAGATATCCGATAGAAAGATTTATAGAAGGGCAAGAAGAAAATTACGCAGATGCAATAGAAGAGCTGCGCAACGGCAAGAAGATAAGCCATTGGATGTGGTACGTATTCCCGCAGCTCCGCTTTTTAGGACACAGCGATAAAGCATATTTTTACGGGATCGTAGATGAAGAGGAAGCGAAAGAGTATTGCGCCAATCCTCTTTTGTATGATAGATATATCGAGTGCTGTAAGGCGTTGGAGAATATTAAGTGCAAAAACCCTGTACGCGTTATGGGGGACGTTGATGCATTAAAGCTCCACTCGTCTTTGACGCTGTTCTATATGGTAGATGAAAAAAATCAAGCGTTATATCAAAGGCTCATTGATAAATTTTATCATGGCAAATGGGACTATTCGACGATGGATTATTTAAATCGCAGAAGAACGGTAGAAATGCGTTTGAACGATGTTCCGTACCAGCAAATTATGCAGGAAGAAAAGCGGATAGAGGTAAGGCTGTATGATGAAAAACGGCGCAAGCTTCAAGAGGGGAATTTAATTTGTTTTACGCATTCCGAAAAGGCGGAAATGCAAATGCGGGTAAGAGTCCGTGCGTTGCATTGTTATAATACCTTTCGGGAATTATTTGAAAGCGTGGGTTTAGAGACTTGCGGATTTCAAGGATATACCATAGACGAAGCCGTGGAAGAGATGCGGAAATATTATCCCTCGCAGGAAGAAGAAAAATATGGCGCGGTGGGCATTGAAATTACGCTCGAAGACAACTTTTAAAAAGCAAGGCACGTTGCTTGCTTGGAGGTGCGTAAATGGAAAATAGAAATCGTGGTGCAATCCGCTACGTGCATGGGTCGCAGGATAGTACGGACGTTGACGTTATATACGTTTTTGATTGTTTGCCTACCATTGCGGAATGCAAAAGCTTTTGTGATGGACGCAGAGAGGAAAACGGCAATATTATCGTCGTGGAAAAGGGTATTGTTACCTTTGCATATAAGGGGAGCGTTGACGAGGTCAACAACGGGCTTTTTTGTACCTACGCTTTGCACGAGCAGGAATATCCGTTGGTGATAGAACGCCTTGTTCCGAGGGATATATTGCTCAAAGATATCAAGGTGATTAGAAAGATATTATCCTCTTTAAGCAGAACCAATTATCGCAAGGACATTAAAAAGGCTTTACGAGGCAATTGGGACGAAAAGCTTAGGGCGTTAAACAAAATTGACTACAACGCGCTCGATTATTCCGCTGTTCCAAAGAGCAACAAGAGCGATTTGCTCAAATCCTTTGCGTTTCAAATAGGGCAAGCGCTTGCTTTGCATGAGGGCGTGGAGATTTACACGAAAGGGGGAGTGGCGCGCTATTTCCCCGAGCTTGAAGCATATTTGCAAAGAAAGGAAACGTCCAACGAGAACATCGCACAATGTATTCGGCGTTTTATCAAACTTATGGAGGGCTTGCCGGCGGAAATTATCGGCGAAGATATTGTTCGCTTTGGCGAACCGTTTAACGCGCAATACCACGTCAATCAAGAAAAGCGAATGGGATAATGCTTGCGAACGGCGAAAAATAGGCGTGAATAAGCAGGGAAATACCTACTGCGCCAAAATAGGCCCCCCAAACGCGTATTCGATTTAGCCGTGTATGCCATTTTGAGACAGGGAGAAGAAAAAATGTATAAGTATCAACACAAAAAAGGCGGCGGAACGGGCGGTATTTGTGTTTTATGCCCCAACCTAATTTTTCGTTGGGAACGCAAGGAACAATTGAAACGCCGCGAAAAGCAAAAAAGGATAAAAAAGCGTGTGGATTCTACAAGAATTAGACGTAGCACACATGTAGTTCACATGCGGAAATTTACATAGGTTAACGATTGGTAAGTGGTTATGGTTATTGATTTTGAGTATTACGTCAATGGCTTAAAGCAAATCCGCGACGAACGGCAGAAAGACGTTCGATATCATAACATGCTCATTTCGTTGTATGCGAGCATTTACCATAAGGACGGGGATGATTACGGCTTTGACGACGATGAATTTATTGCTTTGTGTTATTGTAAGAGGGTTTGCCATTACGTACAGTTGGACGCTATCCAAGGCTGCTTGATAGGCGGCGCAATCGGTGATGCATTGGGCTTTCCCGTTGAGTTTTACGAGGATTGCGATATCTTTAAGGAATACGGCGAGAGGGGGATAACCGAGCTGCAGTTATACGGCGGCATAGCCCATATTTCCGACGATACGCAAATGACGCTCTTCACGGCGGACGGGTTAATTTCGGCGTCGACGCGTTTTGAAAATCCTACGGCGGACGAGTACGTACAATGTATTTACGAGAGCTATATGAATTGGCTCTATACGCAAGATAACACCGTTATTTTAGACGAGAAAATTGCGCGCAGCGATTTGTTGAAGTACAAGGAATTGCATCAGCAAAGAGCCCCTGGGCGCACTTGTTTAACCGCACTTGAATCGGGTAAGTGCGGGACTTTCACGTATAAGCTTAACAATAGCAAGGGCTGCGGCGGTATTATGCGCGTAGCGCCTATTGCGCTGTATTTGGCGCAAATAAAAGAGTTTGAAGTCAAGGACGTTGCGTTGGTCGCGGCGAGGGCGGCGGCAATTACGCACAGCCATGCGTTGGGGTATATTCCGGCGGCGTATTTGGCGGCGTTTTTATGCTACGTTTTGCAGGGCGATCCTTTTAGTCAAGCTTGCTTAAAGACGGATAACGTGATAAACGAACTGTTCCCTAACTCCACAGAAGCAAAGAAGTGCTTGGAATTGGTGCAATTAGCAAGAGATTTAGCATTCCCCGACGACGAGGAAGAAGAGCAGGATGACTTAGATGCAATCCGCAAGCTTGGACAAGGTTGGGTTGCGGAAGAAACGTTGGCAATCGCCATGTATTGCGCGTTTAAATATTCGGAGAATTTTGAAAAGGGCGTTATTGCGGCGGCGAATCATAGCGGAGACAGCGATTCCACTGCGGCGGTAACGGGGAGTATTTTAGGCACGTATTGGGGGTTGAGACGGCTTCCGCAAAAAATGGTAGAGCCTATCGAGCTAAAAAAAGCCATATTGGAATTGGCGAAAAAAATGCATCTTAATAAATTAAGTACAGAAATAAAATAATGGAGATAAACAATGGAAAATTACGAACTGCCTTTGGAACTTTTTAACTGCAAAGAGTGCGTACCATATCGCGATGAAGCATTTACGGAAAGAACAAAAAAAATCATTCAAGATTTTTTAAGCGAATATAAAATTCAAACGGAGTTTGATTCTGCGTTCTTTTCCCCTTCAATCGTTACGTTTAATTTTGTGTTGGACAAAGCTGTTCGCCAAAGCGTGTTTTGGCGTTGAGCGACGATCTCGGCTTGAAGCTGGGCGTAAACGGAATACGTTGCTATCCCAATTATGAGGACGGTGTGATTAGTATAGAAGTACCGAACGTCAAGCGTAGCGTGGTAGAGCTTGGTGCGCTTTTGCAGGACAAAGAGATGCAAACGGCAAAACCGACGGAGTTAAAAATTGCGCTTGGGAAGGATATGCGTAACCGCACCGTCATTGGCGATTTGTCAAAAATGATTCATACGTTGGTGGCGGGGGCTTCCGGCTCGGGCAAAAGCGTGTTTTTGCACTCTGTAATTGCAAGCTTAATCTATAAGCATTCGCCCCAAGATTTGCATTTTATCTTGATTGACCCTAAAAAAGTCGAGTTTTCGTTCTACGATGGGCTTCCGCACTTGATAACGGGTAAACCGATTACGGACACTTGTAAAAGTATTGAGGCATTGGATTGGACGATTGCCGAAATGAATCGCCGTTATAGATTGTTGGAAAAAATGAGCGGCGAGGGAACGTACGTCGTAAACGTTGACCAATACAACAAAAACGTGAAGAGCGAAAACGAACGCTTGCCTAAAATCGTTATTATCATTGACGAGCTTGCCGATTTGGTGCTTGCGAGCAAGAAGGAGGTGGAAAGTAGGCTGCAAACAATCACGCAGAAGGCGCGGGCGGCAGGTATCTATTTAATCGTAGCTACGCAAAGACCTTCCCCGGACGTGGTTACGGGCGTGTTGAAGGCAAACTTGCACTCGCGGATAGCCTTTCACGTATCCGAAGAGATTGCCTCTCGCGTGATTCTTGATTGTGTGGGCGCAGAGAAATTGCGCGGGGTTGGGGATTATCTTTATTCTCGTCCAGGAATGGGCAGCATCGAACGTATGCAAGCGCCGTACATATTTACTCAGGATATTTTAAACTTGGTGGATTACGTGAAAAAGAATTACCCTGCGGACAATTATGAAAACGCCGCACCCTTCATTCAAATTGACGGAGCAAGGCAAGAAGAAAGCGTCAACGGAGTGGACCCTCTTTACGTTAACGCGTTGAAAATGGTCATTCAATCGGGCACGGCGTCCATTTCCTTGATACAGCGCAAGTGCTCGATAGGATATAACAAAGCGGGACAAATTATCGAATGGATGGAAGAGAACGGTTATATTTCCGTATTTGACGGCGCGAAGGCAAGAAAGATTTTTATCACCATGGACGAGTTTGAGGAAAAATACGGTGAGAAGCGCGTCGAGCCGGAATATATCGAAGCGCTCAAATTTTTGATTGAGGAGGGAAGCGCATCTATTTCGATTTTGCAAAGAAAATTGGGTATGACGCTAAATAAAGCCTCTAAAATTGTGGATTGGATGGAAAAGAGCGGGTATATTTCTGTATTTGACGGAAAAAATCCGCGCGAGATACTCATAACGGACGAGGAATTTAGAAAAAAATTCGGTGAATAAAAGGTTGTTTGTGGAATTGCAACCACAAAAAAACTCCCCAAAAAGCTGACTTTATTAAAAAATAAAGAAAATTAGGTTTTTACCGCCCAAAGCTTGCGAAAAACGGTTGCTTTTTGGGCGGTAATTCCACCATTAACCCTTTTTAGCGCAAAAATCCCAAAAAACTTTTGATTTTTCTTGGTCGGCAAAGGGGGTGAAGGTGGGCAAGTAATAAAAAAGAGGGTATGCTATGTGTACGAATAAAGATTATAAAAATAAATACTTCTCTATACTCGGCGATTCTATTAGTACCTTCGAGGGGGGTAGCGAGCCGAAGGGCGCGGAGTTTTACGATACGGCGCGAAAAATGGCTTCGGGAATTGTGACGGCGGCGGATACGTGGTGGGGACAAGTGCTTGAACGGTTGGGCGGTAAATTGCTTGTCAATAATTCGTGGTCGGGAAGCACCGTTTGTTGGCAACCGCAGTATCAAGTCCCTGCGTATGGCTGCAGTGACGAGCGCACCTCTTCGCTTGGTAAAAACGGGATAGCACCCGACGTGATCATCCTTTTTATGGGCATAAACGATTGGGGGCGCGGATTGCAGGTCGTTGACAATAGAAAGGTGAAGGCTAACGAGGATAATTGCGCTTTATTTTCCGTTGCCTATAAAGCAATGCTTAAAAAATTGAAAGCGAATTATCCAAGCGCGGAAATATGGTGTATGACGTTGCCGATTAGCGGCTGTACGTGCAAGGCAGGCTTTGAATTTCCGTATTATTATAGCGGACGGCACATTTCCGAGTATTGCGACGCGATTAAGGAAAGCGCGAGACAGTATAATTGTCGCATTATAGACTTATACGGTTGTGGCAAAGCGTATGATACGTTGGACGTATTTCATCCAAACGCAAGCGGTATGACAACGCTTGCAAACGCCGTTTTGTCGGAATTGGAAAAAGAATAAAAAAAGCGCCTATTTCCAAGCGATGCATTATGTTTGAAAATAGGATAAACGAACGAAGATAACGAAGAGGCAACTACGCGTTGTCTCTTTTTTATTTAAAACTACGATGGAATGGGGTGAAAATGTAGGAAGGATGTGAAATGAAATTTTTAGATAGTGATGACATTGTGGTGGCAATTCTTTTATAATATAATCGGAAATATTATTCTACAAAGGAGGTCCGTATGGATAGTAAACAAATGCGTAACGCCGAGAGAAGCAGTTCACTGTTTGAAAAATTGATTAGCGGCGATCAACAATATACCGCAGCAGAAATTATCGAAATGATAAGAATGGAAAACCGTAAAAAACAAGCGGTAAAAGAAAAAAGGGCAGAGCAAGCACAGCCTACTCCCGTTTGCTCTTCTTTGGAGCTCCGTCTTCAACGAGAGAGGGAAGAAAAGCTTGCAAAAATCAATCATATCAAGAGCATGGAATTGCCTTTGGATTTTGAAAACGTTTTTGAAAACGATGAAAGGGCGTACGGCGTTCGGGTAGAGAATGTCGCGGACGGACTTATTAAATGCTTACACGAACTTGGCCGTGTGGATATCGAGTATATTTCGATGATTACCCAAAAGGATATGAAAACAGTGCTTGCGAGCTTGAAGGGCTCGATATACCAAAATCCCGATACTTGGAACGAATGTTTTTATAAGGGTTGGGAGACCGCCGACGAATATCTTTCGGGGAATTTAATGAAAAAGTTAAAGAAAGCAAAAAGGGCGAACGAGGAGTACGCAGGTTGGTTTGAAAACAACGTCAATGCGCTTCAAAAAATCCTGCACAAGCCTTTGGCGACGGAAGATATTTACGTTAGCTTGGGTTCGCCGTGGCTTCCTGCCGACGTCGTGGACGAGTTTATTCAATATTTATTGGGCAAACCCTTTAAATACATTTGTGTGGAAAGCAGAGTACAGCATGACGAGCTTACGGGCTCGTGGGAAATCCCGTATAAATCGCGTTATGCAATGAGTGCGGAGTCCTACAGTAAATACGGTACGAGGCGCATGGAGGCGTTGCATATTATAGAGCGCACCTTAAATATGCGGGACGTTGCGGTTTTTGACGAGGAGGAGGATCCCAAAAACCCTTTGAAGACACGCAGGGTTTTGAATGAAGCAGAGACGGTTTTAGCCATTGAAAAGCAAAAAATCATTGTGGACAAGTTCCAAAAATGGGTTTGGCAGGACGAGCAAAGAAAGGAAAGATTGCAAGCAATCTACGAGGATAAATTTGCCTACTATCATACCCGTAAGTTCGACGGCGCCTTTCTTGAATTTCCGGGAATGTCGAAGGCCGTTCAATTATATCCGTATCAAAAGGATGCCGTGGCGAGGATTATCTTCACGCCGAACACCTTACTTGCCCATAACGTAGGCTCGGGCAAAACCTACGTGATGATTGCGGCAGGTATGGAATTAAAGCGGATAGGACTGTCGAAAAAGAACTTGTACGTCGTGCCCAACAACATTTTGGGACAGTGGAAGTCTATTTACCGTGAAATGTATCCACAGGCAAATATCTTTTGCGTTGAGCCCAAAAATTTCACGCCCGCCAAAAGAAGGGCGACCTTGGAATATATCCGCGACCACGAGTTTGATGGAATTATCATGGCGTATAGCTGTTTTGATAGAATTCCCTTGTCGAAGGAATACGTCAAGCAACGTCTTCGTGAGGAACAAAAGAAGCTTGACGAACTGTTTAGAGAGGACGGAAAGGATACCGCGGGGCTTCGCAAGGCAAGGCAGGCGATAGGGCGGAAGATTGAAAGGCTTCAAGAGAAAGAGGAAAAATTGGATTTTTCGTTGTCTTTTGATAAGCTTGGGATAACGCGACTGTTTGTCGATGAAGCGCACAACTATAAAAACGTGCCTATCGACACGAAAATTAATCGCGTCCGCGGTATTAATAACGACGGCTCTACGAAGTGCGAAGAGATGCTTTCCAAGGTGCAGTATATTCACAGGAAAAATAACGGCGCGGGTGTTGTAATGGCAACGGGTACGCCGATAACCAACTCCATTACCGACGCATTCGTTATGCAAAAATATTTGCAAGAGGGCGAATTGGCTTTGCTTGAATTGCAAAATTTTGATGCATGGGTGGGGATGTTCGCGGAGCGCAGCTCGGAATTTGAAATCGACGTAGATACAAATACCTACCGCCTTGCGACGAGATTATCCAAGTTCCACAATTTACCCGAATTGACCTCGCTGCTTTCGTCCATAGCGGATTTTCACAGCCAAGCGGCGGGGGAGGATTTGCCTAAATTTCACGGCTATCGCGACGTTCTCGTGGAAAAAACGGAGGCGTTAGGGGCGTATTTACAACAAATATCCGAACGTGCGGAAAACGTGCATAGAGGGCAAGTTCCAAGAACGGAAGATAATATGTTGAAAATAACCACGGACGGCAGGAAAGCGGCGTTGGATATCCGTTTGGTAGAGAAGAAAGCCGACTTTTCCTCGCAGTCTAAAGTATATCAATGCGCCTTGCGCGTCATTACCACGTATTTAGAAACGCGTGAAAAAAGAAGCACGCAGCTCGTTTTTTGCGACAGCTCTACACCCAAGCTCGATTTTAATATGTATGACGAGCTTTGCAGATTGCTTGTCTTGGGCGGGATACCCCGCAGCGAGATTGCGTATATCCACGACGCGAACACGGAAAAGCAGAGAGAAGCGCTTTTTGAGAAAATTAACGATGGGGAAATTGCCGTTTTGATTGGCTCGACGTTTAAGCTGGGGCTTGGCGTAAACGTGCAAAACAGATTGCTTGCCGTGCACCATTTGGACGTGCCTTGGCGGCCTGCGGATATGGTACAACGCGAGGGCAGAATTATCCGTCAAGGAAATACCAACGAGGAAGTTTTTATCTATCGTTATATCACGGAAGGAAGCTTTGATGCGTATTCTTGGCAGCTGCTTGAAATAAAACAACGCTTTATCACGGCGATTTTGTCGGGTTCGTTGACCGAACGCGAAGGCGCGGATATTGAAGACACCGTATTGGATTATGCCGAGGTGAAGGCTTTGGCAATCGGTAACGAGCTTATCAAAAAGAGGGTGGAAACCGCGAACGAATTGAGCAGGTATCAGGCTTTACAGAGAAAGACGATAGAGGCGAAAGAAAATCTTAAAAGGGAGCTTGCGGAAATCCCGTGCAAACAAGCTTCTTACCACGATTTGATTGCAAAAGCGAAGAATGACAAGGTGTTTTTCGAGGCGAACAAGCAAGAAATCGACAAGGAACAGCGCAAAAAAATGCGTTCGTTTATCTTTGCCGAGGCGTATAAATACTTGATGAATAATCAAGAAAAAACGTTGCTTGATTATCAAGGCTTTGAGGTGGTTTTACCTGCCGGAATGCGTCAAGAGGACGTATACGTATGGTTGAAACGCGAGGGCAGGTATGCGGTAAGTCTTGGGGATAATGAGAAGGGAACGTTAATCCGTATGGATAACTGCTTGGAAGGCTTGTCCACCCGAATTTCAAAATGGTACGTCGCGCTTGCCGAGCTTCGCAGGCGGGAAGAGATTATCCAAGCGGAGCTTGACAAAAACGAAAGCTACGTAGATGACATTCATCGTTTGCAGGAAGAATTATTGCAAATAGATAAAGAATTGGGGGTTAAACAATGAGTGAAGTAAAAATGAGCAACGTTCCGTCGATGTCAGTTGATAAAGTCGTGGATTATTTATCCGCGGCTTATACGACGATGATTTTAAGCGGCGTACCTGTAAAAACCTTCCCGTCCGTTATGTTATGGGGCGCGCCGGGCGTGGGAAAGTCGCAAGCTATGCGGCAAATCGCTTGGGAAATAGAACAAAACACGGGCAAGAAGGTTATCGTTATCGACGTTCGTCTTATCCTTTTTAATCCCGTCGATTTGCGCGGAATTCCCGTTGCGAACGAGGAACGAACCCTCGCGGTTTGGTTAAAGCCCAAGGTCTTTCAAATGCAAGAAGGGGAAGAATATATCAACATTCTTTTCATGGACGAGCTGTCCGCTGCATCGCCTGCGGTGCAAGCGGCGGCTTATCAAATTGCGTTGGATAGAACGATTGGGGAGCACAAGCTGCCCGATAATTGTATCGTTGTGGCGGCAGGGAATAGGACAACGGATAAATCGGTTGCCTATAAAATGCCTAAGGCATTAGCGAACAGACTTTTGCATTTTGAAGTAGAGGCGTCCTTTGCGTCTTGGAAGAAATGGGCGGTTTCGCAAGGCATTAACGAAAAGGTCATTGGTTTTCTTTCCTTCCGTCAAGATTATTTGTTTGGTTTTGACAGCGGCAATGACGATTTGGCTTTCGCGACGCCGAGAACGTGGGAAATGGTAAGCAACGTATTAAATCATATTTGCCCCGACGTGCAATCGGCGTTTCCGTTTATCGCAGGGCTTATTGGTACGGGTATGGCGTCCGAATTTCAAACGTGGGAAAAGGTTTGGGGGAATTTACCGCTCGTTGAAGAAATATTCGAAGGGAAATATTATCCTATACCCAAGGATACGGACGCGTTATACGCCTTGATTTCTTCTATGGTTAGCTACGCGCGTGAGCATAAGGACGATGAAAGGAAGATTGCAAATTCTATCAGATATGCGAACGAATTGCCGGCAGATTTTTCTGCGGTGCTGTTAAAGGATTATATGCACTTGGATAAGGAGTACAAGGCAAAATTGATGAAGATGCCCGATTTTTTGAAGTGGTTGCAGGACAAAGGAAAATATCTCAATGGAAATATGTGAAGATAAAAGAAAAACTTACATGAAAAGATTGCTTCTTTGCCGCACGAGGCTTTTGTGTAATCATGGCTTTTACGGCGTGCTGTTAATGCATATGAAATTCGCATTAGAAGAAAGCGTGTCTACGGCGGGGACGGACGGGGCAACGACGTATTTTTCGCCCTCCTTCCTTGAAAGTATATCCGACCGTGAATTGGATTTTGTGTTAATGCACGAGGTTTTACACGTGGTCTTACAGCATTGTTCAAGATATGAAAATAGGCATAAGCTTATCTTCAATTTGGCTTGCGATATCGTAGTGAATTCGCATATTTTATACGCAAACGGTATGGACTTACGCGCAATCACATTAGAAGCGCATGGTCAATCTATGCATTTAGCCCCCGACGGTAAGGAAGGCTATCTTTATACGGCGGAAGAGGTGTATGAAATGCTCATGAAGGAACGCTCCGTTGAAACGTATGGGAAGGGGTGGGACTCGCACGATTTTTGGGGGATATATCCCCAAGACAGCACAGAGGTGGCCGCTTGGCAACACCACTTCAAGGACGCCTGCCAAAGCATTGGTATGCGCGGTGATAAAGGCGTTCCGTTATTTGCGGAAAGAATGCTGCAAGCTATGCAAAAACCGCAAATAGATTGGCGGTCGTTGATCAATGATTTCGTGCAACAGGACGTTTGCGATTATTCCTTTGTTCCACCCGATAAAAGATATTTTGAGGCGGATTTTTTAATGCCCGATTACAATGATATGGACGCCGCGGTTAAGAATATTTTGTTCATGATAGATACCTCTGCGTCTATGTCGAACGACATGGTTTCGTCGGCGTATAATGAAGTTAAGGGTGCTATCGACCAATACGGCGGGAAGCTGCAAGGTTGGTTGGGCTTCTTTGATTGGCAGGTGAAGGAGCCTAAACCGTTTTGCGATACGAGCGAATTGTTAAAAATTCGCCCTGTTGGCGGCGGCGGTACGAATTTTAAAAACGTATTTACTTACGTCAACAATCAAATGCAGGACGAGCTGCCCACAGCGATTATCATTTTGTCGGACGGGTATGCCGCTTTTCCCGAGGAAGGAATGGCAAACGGTATTCCCGTGTTATGGGTAATTAACAATGATAAAGTGTCGCCGCCTTGGGGTAAGGTCGCCCGAATTAAGTAAGGTTACCACATTTTGATGGGGTGAGGTTGGCGGGGAAATGGGGTAAGCTTAGGATGAAATTGTATTGATTTTTTGAAATTGCTGTGGTAGAATTTAGGTGTAAAAACAAAGACGAAATGAAGTCGTCTTGCAAACGAGAGTAATAAACAAGGAGGCTATAAGTTATGGCATATAAATGGGAAACTTGTTATGCGTGTGGCGGCTCGGGTATTATCGTTTACGAATATGAGGACGATGATGGCGAGGTAATGAAGGGCGCGCACGAATGCGGGCGGTGCGAAGGACTTGGACGGATTGAAGTGTATTCCGACGAGGATAAATATTAATCCATTCGCAACAATAAACTGTTAAGAATATGGGGATGTAGCTCAGTTGGTAGAGTAACGAAGAAAAATTGAGACTTGGAAAAGTCTTGCAACTGCAAACTTACAAAGCTTGTTAAGCCGTTGGTCGCAGGTTCGATTCCTGCCATCCCTATTTTAATTTAATAATCCATAAAGACGGTGTACAGCAAAAAACAACGTAGATAATTCAAAAAGGTTTGAGTAGTTGAATTCCGTCTTGGGATTATATGAGGGTGTGGCCCAATTGGAAGAGGCACGTTAAAAAAGAAGGGAGACTTGTTAAAGTCTTGAAACTGCAATTTTTTATCTTTAAGCAATAGAGCGCGCAGTTGTAGGTTCGAGTCCTACCACCCTCACCAATTACTTTTAATTCAAAGATGGTTCCAGCAAATTAAGAAAGAAATGTCGATTCTCCAATCCCATCTTGGAATGAAAGAAAATTTAATTCATTGGAGGTAATTATTATGGATTTTATGGAAAATTTGAAGAACACGCTTGGCGAAGAATTTAACGTTTCCGTAACGGAAAAGGGCGCCGTAGGCTACCGCACGACGGGCAAGGCGTTGTTGGATATCAACTTTGCAATTACTTCTCTTAGACGGGAACCCGAAGCGGCGATAGCGCAACGTTTCGAGAAGGTATTCTTTGAGAATAAGCTGTATGCAGTGCTTTGGCTTTTTTATGCCGGGGACGTTCGTGGCGGCATTGGTGAAAGACGCTTGTTCCGTATCGGCTTGAAGTATTTGGCGGAGCACGAACCGGAAATCGCCGTCAAGCTTTTGCCGTTGGTGGCGGAATACACGCGTTGGGACAACCTTTTGCCCTTGCTTAAGACCGACCTTAAGGACGAGGCTTGCAAGATATTGAAGGAGCAGCTTAGCAAGGATATGGAGAAGATGAACAAGGGGGAGGCGATTAGCTTGTGCGCTAAGTGGATGCCTTCCGTCAACACGTCTTCTTCAACGGCTAAGCTCTATGCGAAGATTTTGATTAAGGCTTGGGGTATCACGGAAAGACAATATCGTAAGATGCTTGCTGCTCTTCGTGCATATACCAACGTTGTCGAGGTTCGTATGAGCCGAGGCGATTGGGAAGGCATTGACTACGAGGCCGTCCCTTCTCGTGCCAACCATATTTATGGCAATGCGTTTAAGAGAAATGACGAGCGTAGGCGCAACGAGTTTCTTGAAAAGGTTAAAAAGGGCGAGGCAAAAATTCATGCGGACACTTTATTCCCTCACGATATTGTGCATGACTACTTCTCGAGTAATGGGTGGAGAATTACGCTTAAGAGAGAGAATCTAACTACGGAGGAGCTCTGGAAGGCACTTCCAGATTTCGTGAAGGGTGCGGGTAATACCATTTGCGTATCCGATAGCTCGGGGAGCATGACGAGCAAGATTTCCAATACGCAAATTTCCGCGCTTGAAGTGGCAATCGCATTGTCTATTTATTTTGCGGAACGTTCCAGCGGACAATACAAGAACCAGTACATTACGTTTAGCGAGCGTCCGCAGTTGGTAGATTTCTCGCACGCGAAGTCGTTGCGCGACAAGATAGGCGTTGCTCTTTCGCGTAGTGAAGTAGCCAACACCAACATCGAGGCGGTGTTTAAGCTTATTTTAAGGACCGCAATACAGAACCGTCTCTCGCAAGATGAGATGCCGTCGAATATTCTTATCCTTTCGGATATGGAGTTTGACGCTTGCGCAACTTCCAGCTCTTATGGCTGGTCTCGTACGGCAGGCTTCCAGAAGTTATTTGCTGTGATTGGAGAAGAGTACGAGCGCTACGGCTATAAGTTGCCGAGATTGGTATTTTGGAATCTTTGCAGCCGCACGGGCACGATTCCTGTGAAGGAAAATGCATTGGGGGTAGCTTTGGTAAGCGGATTTAGCCCTGCAGTCATGAATATGGTTTTGAGCGGAAAGCTTGATCCGTTGGAATGTTTGCTTGACCAAATCACGGCAAAGCGTTATCAACCCGTGCAAGACGCAATCAAGGAATTGGTTTAAGCGTAATCAACTAAATACGTATGACATGCGTTGATATTCCCGCGTGTTGTGCGCATATCCATAGGACGTCCTAAAAAAGGACGTCCTTTTTACTTGCGTTTTTTGCGCGCACGCTTCAAGTAAATATGGTAAAAACGTAATAAAATTATTGAATTTTGCAAAGTAAGAATAAAAAACTTTTATTTTAGCAAAATAAAAATATAGACCGAGTACCGAATGGGGAATGAGCGTATAGCTTTGACTTAAAAAAGACGCGGAAAAGGGTAAAAATCACGTTGTCTGCAATAAAATAAATTGCGTCGCGATAGAGAATATTTGACGAAATGGAGGGGGCATGTACGAGCCGTATTTACAATTACTGTGGGGATTTTTAAAGGCGTTTGCCGTGGGCGGCGCGATTTGTATGATCGCGCAAATCGTCATCAATTTCACCGATTTGACGGCGGGGAAAATTCTTGTTACGTTCATGCTTGCGGGCGTGGTGTTGCAAGGCTTGGGGCTGTATCAATACTTGGTGGATTTCGCGGGCGCAGGGGCTACCGTGCCTATCTCGGGCTTTGGCTATTTGCTAGCGAACGGTGCAATTAAGGGCGCGGAAAAGGGATTTTTCGGCGCGTTCACGGGCGCGCTATCTTCGGCAAGCGCGGGCATTTCCGCGGCGGTGATATTTTCCTTTTTGATGGCAATGCTCTTTAAATCAAAAACCAAGAAAAATTAACAAACGAAAGGGGCAGGTATGCGATGAGTGCAGACCTGCCCCTTTAAATTACATACCGGCTTCGTCGGATTACATACAAGCCTATGGCTTGATGACATACAGCTACATTGAGTACATACCGCTATGCGAATTACGCTGTGAATTAGAAAAATCACGGCGTTAAGGGGGCTTTGTTGCCGAAAATGTCCGATTGCAAATATACGTCGGGGATATTGCCGACGATAACCCATTCGCCCACCAAAACGTCGGTGCGGACGGCAAAATTTTCCGTGCGCGAGGGCATGACAATGCTAATGTCTGCAATCACGTTTAAGTAAATAGAATGCTTGGTTTGGTTTATCCCCACGCTCTCAAACGTGGAAGAAAAGCCGCAGGTTACACTGCTTACGGGGATAATGCGGAAATTGATATTGGGGCCGACGCCTGCAAACGCCTCGATGCCCGTCAATGCGCCCAAGGGGACGGGAATTCCGTTTAAACTCAAATTCTTTAAATTGGATTGGGAAATAGAGGCGGTATCGCGCGCGATTTTATTGATTTTGAGCGGATTTGCCGCCACGGCAATGATTTCGCCCGTTTCGTTTTGCGTAACCTTCACCAAATCCTCATACCGTATTTCGTCGGAAAGGGTATAATACACGGCATCGTTGACGGCGACTGTCGTGCAAGCGCGCATTGTCGCTTCGCTTATCGAAATAAGCACCCTCGTCACGTTGCGTTGAAAGTGGATAAATAAGAGGACGGCAAGGGCGACAATCGCCAAAAGCACGGCGATGATTTTGCGCTTTCTTGCCCTACGCTTTCGCTGTTTTTTATGTTTTTCGTAAGGGGAAATCGCGTAATCGTGGAAGTGGCTCAATTTTTTAGCTCGGCGCGGAGCTCGCGCAAAATATTCTCGTTTCCGCAAAGGAAATTACTCTCTTGCAGTTTGACGTGCATAGCCTCGTCGGCAAGCGCTTTTTCGATAGCCTTTGGCAATTTATCCACGTCGCTTTGGGGTAAAATACGGCACAGACCTTTACGGCGGAAATACTCCGCGTTTTCCCATTGGTCGCCCCGTGTTTGCCCGTCAAGCGGGATAAAAAGGGCGGGCTTTTTAAGCGCCAAAACCTCAAAAACCGTCCCCGCGCCCGAACGGGCTACGATGAGGTCTGCACACGCATAGAGCATGCCCATGTCCGCGACGAATTCAAATTGACGGTAGTTTTTCACGTTCGTTTCGACGGCGTTTCCCTTGCCGCAGACGTGTAAAATAACGTAATGCTCCGTCAAGGCTTTGAGGTGCTTTCGCACCGCCTCGTTGATGGCGGAGCTACCGCTCCCGCCGCCGAAAAACAAAATCACCTTACTACGGAAAGAAATTTCAAGCGCTTTCCTTGCCTCGGCGCGGGTATAATGGAAAAGGGAACGGCGCAAGGGCGCGCCGCTGTATTTGCCGTTAGGCAGGGCGTTTGCCGTTTCGGGAAAGGACGTAAACACCGCTTTGCATTTACGTGCGGTAAGGCGGTTGGTAAGCCCTGCGGAAAAATCGCTTTCGTGCGCGTAGCAAGGGATTTTTAATTTCCGTGCCGCAAAAATAACGGGCAAAGCGACGTAACCGCCCTTGGAAAAAACGAGGTCGGGTTTGCATTTTTTTAAGCCCTCTTCCGCTTCTTTGATAGCGCGGTGTAGCTCGATGGGGATTTGCAAATTTTTCTTAAAAGCGGAAAAACCGCCGCCTCGGATTAGCTTGGGGCAGTGGATTGTGTAGTAGGGGATTTTCCATTCCGCTACGATATTCTTCTCGATGCCGTCCGTGCCCATATAGCACACGTCCGTTTTGCCCTCGGACAACAGCTCTTCCATAAGCGCGATATTGGGGACGACGTGCCCCGCACTGCCCCCGCCCGTAAATAAAATTTTCTTCATTTTGCCCACACCGTCCTTGCGTTTATTCACTATTATTATAGACGGGGCGGCGCGCGGATATTCCTTTTTGGGCGTGTTTGGCGGATTTTTGGCGTGAAAAAAGAGGGCGGCTTTCCGTCCTCTAATTTTTTATATAACTTCGCGTTTTTAGTTTTTAATTTTGCACCTTTTTGATGACCTCCGCGGATTTAAAGGGGCGTTTGCGGAAGGTGCTTTCCGTGCGGAATACCCCTACCATGTCCGCGATGAACAGCGTTTTGAAGGTGCGTTCGTCGTGGGAAAAGGCGTATAAATGCCACGATTTTCCGTCGAAGGCGAGGGCGTGTGGCTCTATCCGTTCTTCGTAGTTTTTATCTTCCGTTTGCATACGGACAAGGACGATTGCTCTTTGTAAAATGCATTCCTGCAAGGTGAGAAGCGTTTGCGATAGGGCGCTGTTTTCCCCGTCGCAAATAAAAATTTCGTTTGTGCCGCCCATGAGCGCGGCACGTTGCCTATCCGATTTATTCTGTGCAGAAAGCTTGCGTTTTGCGCTTAAATACCGCTCGTCCGCCGTTTGGCTGTACGCGGCGGTGAGGGCTTCGATAGCGGCGGAGTATTCCTCGCCCGTCAAAAGCTCGGTGGGGAGCTTGTAGCTGTCGGCAAGGCGCACGCCGCCGTTGCGTCCGCGCTTGATTTGCAAGGGCAGGGTTTGTGCAAGCACGTCGATATAGCGGTACGCCGTCCGTGCGGAAAAGCCGTACTCTTCGCAAAGTGCGGCGGCTGTGAGCTTGCGTTCTTGTAAAATTTGAAAGAAAATATTGAGTAAAATGGATAATTTCATACCCTTATTATAGCATAACAAACGGACGTTTTTTAGTTTTTTGCAGGAAAATCCCGCGCACCTACGTGCTTATATGCGCGCAAACGCTTGACAATGGCAAAAAAAGCGTGTAAAATAGGGAATTAATAAAGAATTTTTTATGCAATAAAAAAGGAGACAGATTTTATGGCAAACGTAATGGATACGCTCCGCGCTCGCGGGTTCGTAAAACAAACGGTTTACGAGGAAGAATTGTACGAAAAACTCGGCAAGGAAAGCGTGCCTTTTTATATCGGCTTTGACCCCACGGCGGATTCCTTGCACGTAGGGCACTTTATGCAGCTTATTGCGATGCACCACATGCAACAAGCAGGCCACAAGCCTATCATTTTGATTGGCGGCGGCACGGCGATGGTTGGCGACCCTTCGGGCAGAACGGATATGCGTTCGATGATGACGAAGGAAACCATCCGTCACAACGTAGAATGCTTTAAAAAGCAAATGTCCCGCTTTATCGACTTTGAGGGCGAAAACGCGGCGATTATCGTAGATAATGCCGATTGGCTTATGAACTTGAACTATATCGATTTCCTTCGCGATATCGGTACGCATTTCTCTGTAAACAGAATGTTGTCGGCGGAATGCTTCAAGCAACGCTTGGAAAGAGGGCTTTCCTTCTTGGAATTCAACTATATGTTGATGCAGGGCTACGACTTCCTTGT
>JAEIGA010000730.1_pt1 | contig 48702 bp, 30 predicted proteins | sample 9270691 | NCBI WGS metagenome assembly JAEIGA01 (sample SAMN17057246, study PRJNA624740) | gut metagenome | biome: biome; isolation source: fecal sample | host: Bos grunniens | place: China: Xizang | collected 2019 | reverse complement strand
TGTCGTTATTGTGGAATATCTTTTTTCTGTTACTCCATTGGCATGTTGCGCTTGATGCTGTGGGCAAGCACAATCATTGTCTCGGTGCTGACAACGCCGGGAATCTCCTGTACACGACCGTTGAGCAACTGCATGAGGTGCTCATTGTCGTTGGAGTACATCTTCGCAAGGATTGAGTAGGGACCTGTTGTGTAGCAGCACTCAACCACCTCGGGAATCTCGCGCAGACGCTCTACCACCTCCTTGTACATTGAACCGCGCTCAAGACGGATACCGATGTAGGTACAGGTCTTGTAGCCAAGACGGCGCACGTCAATCTCGTAGCATGAGCCCGAGATAATGCCCATGTCAATGAGGTGCTGCACACGAAGGTGGATTGCAGCACGTGACACGCCGCACAGCTCCGCTACGTTGCGGAATGGAATTCGTGCATCCTTTGAGATGATGCTCAATATCTTAAGGTCAAGTGCATCGACCTTGCATTCTAAGTTTTTCATATTTTTGGTCAGTTATAAGTAGTTGTTTTAATATTGTATGTGTCTGTTATTTCACTATTCTCACAATCTCAAGATCATAGACGATTGCGCTGTATGGCGGCACTTTGTCAGCACCTTTCTCGCCATAGGCTCTCTGCCAAGGCAGATAGACCTTGCATTTGGTGCCTACGGGCAATGCTGTCACGGCGTCAATCAGGCCCGGCAACAGGGTTGAGACTTTAACCTCCACCACCTCGCCACGCGAGCTGTCAAATGCTTTGCCGTTGATAAATGAAGCCTTGTAGATGTAACCTATGGTGTCGGCAAGTGCCGGAACATCACCATTGCCCTCGCTTTCTATCTTTACATGGATTCCACTGGAGAGAGTCTCTACCCCACCACGCGATTTTATCTTTTCAATAAACTCTTCGCTTGGTGTGCGGAACATGGCACCATAGTAACATTCATAGGCCTGAGAAAGTGACATTTTGCGGTTCTCGTTTGTTACCATAGCCTTGATACCCTCGAAGAATATGCTATTATCCACTTCCTTTGTCAAATCGCTACGGGATATTATTTCCTTGATTTTATCAAGTTCCTCCATAGCCACAGCACCCTGCAGCAGACCATTGGCATAGGCTATCGAAGCCCGGGAACCATCAACAGGAAAGGCATCGCACATACCCTTGGCAAAAAGGCCTATTTCGGCATCGGACAAGTCATTGTCGGCAATCGCATATGGAGCTTCACGAGCAACAATCACTCCAAGTGCATAGGAGAACGCTGCATCCTCCTCGGAAACGGCCGGGGTTGCAGGCTGTCCATTGCCTACGCCCGGCGTCATAACCGAATCACCTGAGGCTGATAACGAATCGGCAACAGCCACAGTATCGTCATCTGCCACCTTGGCCGTTTTCTTGCCGTCACCGGGAAGCAACAATAGGCCGGCTCCCAGGTAAAGCGCAAACAATGCCACCAATACCAGAATAGACTTGTTTCCCTTTTTCATTGCTGATTATCAAAGAACCTTTATCAATTCCACATCAAAGATAAGCGCGCTGTAAGGAGGAATCATCTCGCCTGCACCGTGCTCGCCGTATGCCATATCATAAGGAATATAAAGACGCCACTTGGCACCCTCCTGCATCAACTGGAGAGCCTCGACCCAGCCCTTGATAACCTGGTTCACGCCGAATACCGCAGGCTCGCCACGCTTGATAGAGCTGTCGAAGATTGTACCATCGATGAGAGTACCCTCGTAGTGGCACTGTACGCGGTCGGTTGCCGATGGTTTCTTGCCGTTACCGGCTGTGATAACCTCATACTGCAAGCCGCTTGGCAACACTGTAACACCCTCTTTCTTTGCGTTTTCGGCAAGGAAAGCCTCGCCGCTTGGCTTGTTCTGTGTGTAGGCCTCCTCGGCCAACTTGCGGAAGTGTTCATTGACAACTGTCTGTGCCTCGGAGTGCGACATCTCGGGTTTTGCACCTGTGAGCACATCCTTGAGACCTTTGACAAAGTCCTCTACATTCATATCCTGAACACCCATTGAAAGCAGATTCTGGCCTATTCCCATTCCAAGGCCATAGCTAAATTTATCCATGTTTCTTTATTTTATAATATTATGTATATTTCTGTCATTTTGCCAGCAGCCAAATTTGCGCACAATGCAAATATCAGCCGGGCGAAGTTACAATTATTATTCATATTGCAAGCATAAATGGCATATTTTTTTCAAAAAACCATTATTTTTTTCATTCCGCACTACTTTTTGTCATTTTTACATTTTGTCAATCGTCTTAATCGTCTCCAAAGAGCATTATATATTATTTTAATATAAAAATATATTGCAATGATATCAAAAGCTCAATTAATTTCCATAACTTTGTAACAATAGTGTTTTTTGTTTTTTAAAACCCGGTAAAAAGATGTCAAATTCAATCATTATAGCGGCAGTGTTCGCATTCCTCGCAGCAGGAGTCGTTGTCCTGCGCAAACTATATGGCAACAGTGCCGCCGCAAATGCAGATGAGAGCCACGACCATCACGACGGCGAGGACGGCACCTGCTGTGGCAAGCACACCAATTGCTCGAAGGGGCATGACACCGGCAACCTCTATTTCGACGACGAGGAACTTGACCGTTTCAAAGGTGTCAAACCCGACGAATACACCGACGCCGACATCGAGGAGTTTCGCCATGTGCTCTACACCATGCGCGAAGAGGAGGTCGAGAATTGGGCACATTGCATTGAGACACGCGGCATTGAACTGCCCGCAGAGATAAAGGACGAGATACTGATGATGCTGCAATAACAAGAGAATACCGTGCGTAAAGTTTTATACTACATAATTGCCATTGTTGTAATTGCAGGGCTTGGCGGCTGTGCAAGCAAAAGGAAAAACAACGCTGCAACGCGTATGTATCATGCCTTCACAGCCCGATATAACACCTACTACAACGGAAACGAGGCCTACAAGCAGGCGCTTAAAGCGCAAAGTAACGGACACAAGGACAACTACCTCGAGGAGTTGCCTCTTCTCATCATCAGCGACGAGAGCACCCAGAAAAACGGCGCCAGCAACTATGACCGCGCGATAGAGAAATCGCAGAAGGCCATCAAGAACCACTCTATCAAAAGCCGCCCCAAGAAACCGGCAGGCAAGAAACTGACCCGCAAGCAGAAACTGTTCTACTCGCAGAAGGAGTTCAACCCGTTCCTGTGGAGAGCATGGTTCCTTATGGCAAACTCACAGTTCCAGAAAGGTGAATTCACAGAGGCGGCAAGTACATACATCTACATCAGCAAGCTATACGAGAATGACCCTGCCATTGTAGCACAGGCACGCATCGGACTGGCAAAATGTTATGCCGAACTAGACTGGCTCTATGAGTCGGAGGAGCTGTTGCAACGCATACAGCGCGACACCATCCCCGAGAAGCTGAAAAAGGACTATGCTGTAGCAAAGGCAAATCTGTTGCTCAAGCAAGATAGACACGAGGAGGCTATCCCGCACATAAAAACAGGCCTCAAGCGCAAGGGCATCACCCCGCTCGACAAGGCACGCGAAAACTATCTCCTGGGGCAACTCTATGCCAAGACCGGCAACAAGAAGGAGGCATACAAGAGCTTTGGCAAGACCATTTCCCAAAGCCCACCCTACGAATTCGAGTTCAACGCACGCATCAGGCAGACCGAGATGGCTACCGACGAGAACCACAAGAAGACACTGCGCAAGCTGAAGCGCATGGCAAAGTCGGACAAGAACATCGACTATCAGGCACAGATATACTACGCTATCGGCAACCTGCACCTGAGCCAAGGCGACACCGTCGAGGCGATAAAGGCATACGAGACCGGTGTTGCTACCGGAGCCACAAGCGGATATGGCACGGGCATGCTGCATCTTTCGCTTGCCAACATCTATTGGGAGAAGGAAAAGTTCTCGAAGTCGCACGGCAATTATACAAAAGCAATGTCAATGCTCAACGAGAACACAACCGGATATGATGAAATAAAATTCCGCAGCGAAGCTCTTTCCGGGCTGATACAATATACCGACATTGTGGAAAAGGAGAGCGAGCTGCTCTATTGGTCGACATTGACTCCCGAACAGTTGCACCCCATCATAGACAAGCTCATCGAGGAGGCCAAATTGCAGGAGGAGCTGCGCAAGAAGGAGGAAAAGAAGCTTGCACGCGAGAACGAAGGCGGCAATGAGCTCGACAAGGCCGGCATGAATGCCGACATGACCATAAACAACCAGGACGAGAAGCAACTGTGGTATTTCTACAACCCACAGTTGGTTTCACAGGGCGTGCGCGCCTTCAAACAGAAATGGGGCAACAGGGAACTGAAGGACTATTGGCGTTTCAGCAACACAATATCATCATTGATGAGTGACAGTTTCGAGAGCGACAGCATGCTCGTCGATTCCCTTGACATGGAGGGCAATCTTGAATTGAACGACAGCATTGCCGGCAACCTTGATATGACCGAAGAGATGCAGGAGCTCTCGACCGACCCCACCACACGCGAATATTACATACAGCAGATTCCTGTAACCGACGAGCAGAAGGAGTCGTCGCACAAGGCTTTGCGCGAAGCATTGCTGGAGGCCGGCATACGCTTCAAAGACGAAGTGAATGACAAGCGTCTCACAATCTCATACCTTGAACGCATCGCCAACGACTACCCCGAATATGAAAGGATAGCCGAGACCTATTACCAGCTGTTCCTCGCATGCTCGCGCTGGGACGAGCCCGAAAAGGCCGGATACTACAAGAACCTGCTGATTGCAAATTACCCCGACAGTGCAATGACCAAGCGCATACAGGACCCCGACTTCTTTGAGACTGCAGAAACACGCAAGCACAAGGAGGACTCCATATATGTGAAGGCATACGCGCACTACAACAACCAGGAGTATGATGCTGTCATAAATGAGAGCCTTTACAGCGCTACGAAATATCCACAGGGCAGCCACCGTGCACGCTTCATGTTCATTGACGCCATGGCAAAGCTCTACAGCGACAGGAATGAAGAGGCACTTGCAGCACTCGAGGAACTCATAAGGACATACCCATCGGACAGCATAAGCACTCTCGCAACGGGCATCAGCACCGGCATCAAGGAGGGCAGGTTGCTGCACAGCGGCATATCGACATCAATCTGGGAGCGCAAGGCCGACGGTACCATAAAGAGCGACAGCGACAGCATACCGCAGTTCAGTGCAAACCGCAACGAGCCATACTATGTTGTACTGGCCTACCCCAATGATTCATTGGACGAGAAGCGTCTGCTCTTCGAGATGGCGCGCTACAACTTCTCGCGCTACATGGTACGCAACTTCGAGATGACATTCGAGAAGCTTGCCGAGGTGACATTGCTCGAGGTCAAGGAGTTCCTCAACTTTGACGAGGCATACCTCTACCGCAAGAGATTGTATCGCAATGCCGACACGGCACGACTGCTCGAGGGAATCAACACATTCATTATATCAAAAAGCAACCTTGACTTGTTATTACAATACTACACCTTCGGCGACTACACCAAGTTCTACGAAGAGAACTTCCTTGCAATCCCCGAGGTCGAGATAGACGGCTACACGCTTGACGAGCCCGACTTCCTCAACAGCAAGGAATAGGGTTGAATGAATAAAAACGAGCAACAGAATGACATACAGATTACTTTGGGCCGATGACGAGATTGAGCTTCTGAAAGCCCACATCATATTTCTGCAAAGCAAAGGATACGAGGTCACAACAGTAACCAACGGTCCCGATGCCATTGATGCCTGCCGCAAGGAGGCGTTCGACCTTGTCCTGCTCGACGAGAACATGCCGGGTCTCACAGGGTTGGAGGCATTGAATGCCATAAAGGAACTACATCCTTCCATGCCTGTCGTCATGGTTACCAAGAGCGAGGAGGAGGACATCATGGAGCAAGCCATCGGCTCAAAGATTGCCGACTACCTCATAAAGCCGGTGAACCCGAACCAGATTCTGCTTACACTCAAGAAGAACATCCACCACAAGGAGATTGTGGCAGAGAAGGCCAACAGTGCCTACCAGCAGAACTTCGGCAAGCTCTCAATGCAGATAAGCGATGCACGCACCACCGAGGAGTGGCTCGACATCTACAGGAAAATTGTCTATTGGGAACTGCAGCTGGAGAATGCCGACACGCAGATGCACGAAATGCTCAAGTCGCAGAAGGAGGAGGCCAACAACATCTACGCACGCTTCATAAAGAACAACTACATGGAGTGGATGGCTGCCTCACGCGAGAAGAGACCGATGATGAGCCACGACCTGTTCCGCGAGCGCATATTCCCGCTTGTAGACAAGGGAGAGAAGGTTTTTCTGCTCATCATTGATAACTTCCGATACGACCAATGGCGTGTGCTCGCCGACGAGGTAGGCAGCAGTTTTGTCGTTGAGGAGGAGTTGTACACCACCATTCTGCCCACAGCCACACAGTATGCACGCAACGCCATCTTCTCGGGACTCATGCCCAGCCAGATAAAGGAGATGTTCCCGCAGCTGTGGGTCGACGAAGAGGAGGAAGAGGGCAAGAACCTGAACGAGGAAGCACTCATCGGAACACAGATTGCGCGCTACCGTCGCAAGGACAGCTATTCATACAACAAGGTACTCACATCGGCAGCCGCCGAGAAATACCTTGACAGCATTGGCACGCTCGCCAAAAACGACATCAATGTGCTTGTGGTGAACTTCATTGACATGCTCTCGCATGCACGCACCGAGTCGATGATGGTACGTGAGCTCGCTGCCAACGATGCGGCATTCCGCTCAATCACACAGTCGTGGATACGCCACTCGGCAATAAAGAGACTGTTCGAATACCTTGCCGAGAGCCAATATACCGTGGTGATTACAACCGACCACGGCAGCATACAGGTTGACACACCCACAAAGGTCATCGGTGACAAGAACACCAACACCAACCTGCGCTACAAGCTGGGCAAGGCACTCAACTACAGCGGCAAGGATGTGTTCGAGATAAAGAACCCGGCCAAGGCATTTCTGCCACAGCCCAATATAAGCACAAGCTACATCTTTGCCACAGGCAACAAGTTCTTTGCCTACCCCAACAACTACAACCACTATGTGTCTTACTACAAGGACACATTCCAGCACGGCGGCATATCGATGGAGGAGATGCTTGTACCGTTCATTACAATGAAACCTAAAAACTAATGAGAGCCATGAGCGAACACAAAATAACAATAAACAGTCTCGAGGAATATCCCCAGGCAGCAAAGTGGTTTACCAGGTTCCTGCAACAGGGACGCATCTTTGCCTTCTATGGCAAGATGGGAAGCGGAAAGACCACCTTCATAAAAAGCGTATGCGAGGAGCTTGGCGTCGAAGACACCATCAACTCACCCACATTCGCCATTGTTAACGAATATGAGAGCCGCGATGCCGACACTATATTCCATTTCGATTTCTACCGCATAAAATCTCTTGCCGAGGTATATAACATGGGATACGAGGAGTATTTCTATGGCAATGCATACTGCTTCATCGAATGGCCGGAACTGATTGAGGAGCTACTGCCCGAAGAGCATGTGAGAGTGGATATAAGCGAAGGAAGCGACGGCGCCCGCACAATAAAGGTCACAATCAACGATTGAGCCACGCATTTGTCATATTGAGCAAAGCGAAGTATCCAAAACCGGCAACGATGAATTCCAACAAAACAGATTGAACAAATAAAAATTTACAATAATATGAAAATCAACGCAAACACATCGGGAACAAGAACCATTGAGGTTACCGAACTACAATTGCAGATCATAAAGAAATACTCATTGTTCGACCGTATTGCCAACAGCACCGGAGTCATTGACGAGGAGTCACTCAACAAACTACGCCTCACAGTGCGCTCCCTCATTGCATCACAGACAATGGCATCGAAGGAACTGCTCGACATATGCCCAATACTCTACCACGAGGACATGAAGGCGCTTGGCCTGAAGAACCTCATCAAGTGCTACAGCGAGTGGATGGCAAGCTGTGAAGCTACCGGAACTGTCGAGGAAGCAGAAACCAATGAGTAACAGGAAGATTACCGACTGGTTGCCTACCACACGCAAGGAGGCCGAACTGCGCGGATGGGATGAGCTGGATGTAGTAATGTTCAGCGGCGATGCTTATGTCGATCACCCATCGTTCGGTGCGGCTGTAATATGCCGTCTGCTCGAGGCCGAGGGGCTGCGCGTGGCAATCGTTCCACAGCCCAACTGGCAGGACGACCTGCGCGACTTCAAGAAGATGGGACGCCCAAGGCTGTTCTTTGGTATATCGGCAGGCTGCATGGACTCCATGGTCAACAAATACACTGCAGCCAAGCGATTCCGCAGCGAGGATGCATATTCACCAAACGGCAAGCACAGCATGCGCCCCGAATATGCAACCACGGTCTATTCTACCATACTCAAGAAACTATACCCCGACGCACCGGTTGTCATTGGAGGCATAGAGGCATCCATGCGTCGTTTCACACACTATGACTACTGGCAGGACAGCCTGAAAAAGAGCATCCTCGTCGATAGCAAGGCCGATGTGCTTGTATATGGAATGGGCGAGCAGCCCATGACAGCCCTGTGCAAGGCAATGCAGGCAAAGTTGCAGGAGAGCGGCGCAGAATACATCACTGCAGCCGATGCACGCGAAATAACCAAGGAGATACGCCAGACAGGCTACCTTGCAAGCAAGAGCGACATCCAGGTAGATAGCGAGCACGACAAGGTGCTTGCACCACACAGCGAGTGCCTTGCCGACAAAGCCAAGCAGGCAGCCAACTTCCTTGCAATTGAGAGGGAGTCGAACAAGGTGAACGCAAAAAGATTGATGCAAGAGACCCCCGAAGGCATAGTGGTCATCAACCCGCCGTTCCCCACAATGACAACCGAGCAGCTCGACCACAGTTTCGACTTGCCATACACACGCCTGCCCCACCCCAAATACAACGGCAAGCGCATACCGGCATACGACATGATAAAGCACTCGGTGAACATACACCGCGGTTGCTTCGGAGGCTGTGCGTTCTGCACCATATCGGCCCATCAGGGCAAGTTCATCGTGAACCGCAGCGAGGAGAGCATCCTGCGCGAGATAAAGGAGATTGCCAAGATGGAGGATTTCAAGGGATACCTGAGCGACCTTGGAGGCCCGTCGGCAAACATGTACATGATGAAGGGCAAGAACAGCGATCTGTGCGCCAAGTGCTCACGACCATCATGCATACAGCCAAAGATATGCCCCAACATGAACATTGACCACAGCGCGCTGCTCGAACTGTACAAGAAGGTCGATGCATTGCCTTGTATAAAGAAGAGCTTCATCGGCAGTGGCGTGAGATATGACATGCTGCTTCACAGAACGGGCGACAAGCAGCGCGACGAGGTTACGGACAGATACACCGAGGAACTTATAAGAAATCACGTCAGCGGCCGTCTGAAGGTAGCTCCCGAGCACACAAACGATGCCGTGCTCAAGCTCATGCGCAAGCCATCGTTCAAGCAGTTCCACGACTTCAAGCGAATCTTCGACCGCATCAACAGCAAGCACAACCTGAAGCAGCAAATTATCCCCTACTTCATAAGCAGCCACCCCGGCAGCACGGTAGAGAGTATGGCCGAGCTTGCAGCGGAGACAAAGCAGCTCAATTTTCACCTGGAGCAGGTACAGGACTTCACCCCCACACCAATGACAATGGCAACGGAGATGTACTACACAGGCATCAACCCCGAGACCGGCGAGAAGATTTATGTTGCACGCTCAATGAAGGACAAGGAGGCGCAGAGGAGATTCTTCTTTTGGTACAAACCCGAGGAACGCAAGCAGATAGCACAGCTGCTGCGCAGGATGGGAAGGAATGACCTTGTGAAGAAATTAGGAATATAAAAGGAATTGGGTTTCGCCGAAACCCAATTCCTTGTTTAATGCCATATCAACCACGGTAGATATTTTATATATTTCTCCTGGAATCGACATGGTAATTCACTGATTCATTTCCACAAATTGCCCCAATCGCCGCGCCTGCCTGACGACAGGTCGGGAGTATTGCCACCTACCGGTTTATTACCGACACCGACACTCCCCTGCTCGGCAGATGTCGCAGTCATTATAGGTTCTGTCTCAAGCAAAACAACTGTTGCTACAGGACTTTTATATTCTTTTCTCATAATATCGTGTTTTACTTGACAAAGACCTTTTTGCCGTCAATTATATAAATGCCGTTTGTGGGATTCTTAACCACACGACCCTGGAGGTCATAAACAGTTTTCACATTCCCGCCTTCACCTTTCACCTCATCAATCTCTGTTGTGGCACCATCGTCAAAGCGTATGCTCAATGATTTCTGTGCATTCGCAGGCAACCATGCAGTCGGTATCTGCAAATAGGCCTTGCCGGCACTGAATGTGGTGTTATCCTCGAATGGGTAGAACATTGGGGCTTCACCACCATCGGTGATGGTAAACTTGTAGTTGCTCATCGTACCAACGGTGCTGTTCACAGTTGTCTGTTCAAGTGTACCTACAAGCAAATTCAATGTGTAGTCATTTGAATACTCAATTACAGGAACGATATACTCGCCCGGTTCTGCCACCAAGAAAAGTCCAGTACCCTCCTGGGCTGTCTGCAACCTTGTCAAAGTAACAACCTGTGTCACCTTATTATAACCGGTTGCAGCATAAGCTTTCAAGCCCTCCACATTGCTGAAATCAAGAGCAAAAGGCGAGCAGTAGGTTGCGTTGCCGTATTGGTTGACAGTTACGGTTACCTCTGTTGCTTCAGGCGCAAGTTCTACGATATTTCTAAACTCACTCCAGCCCTGGGTTGATGCGTATGCAGCTTTTGCGCCGTAAGGAACATAAAGAGTGCAATTTACATTGTAAAAGACACTGGGGTCGATTTCATTTAAATTCTCGGCAGGGATTAAAGAGGTTATACTTGCAAGACCGGTGCAATTATAGAACGCTTCAGAGCATATGTATGTAATGCTGTTAGGGATTTCAATGCTTGTAAGACCCGTGCAATCACCGAATGCTCGAAATCCGATATATGCAACACTATTAGGGATTGCAAGATCACCTGTAAGGCCGGAACAATAAGCAAACGCTTCATCAAAAATGTATGCAATGCTGTTAGGGATTGTAAGGCTGGTAAGGCTAGTGCAAAAACAGAACGCTAAAGCGGAAATTTCGGTTACACTGTTGGGTATTTCAATGCTTTTTAGGCCATAGCAACTATAGAACGCTGCAGTTCCAATGCGTTTTACGCTACTTGGAAGATCAATACTTGTAAGACCGATGCAGCCATAGAACGCTGATTCTCCAATGCTCTTAACGCTATTGGGGATTTCTACATTTGTAAGATTCCAGCAATGCATGAATGCGGAATTTCCAATAGTAGTTACACCATCCTCTATAATAACTGTTTTTATCTCTGACTTATATTCATCCCAAGGCCATGAATAAGAATCAGACATTGCCCCATTTCCGGTAATAGTTAGAATACCGTCTGCAAAAGTCCAATTCACATTAGTTCCACAACTACCACCTATAATTTCAGGCGCAAGTTCTACAATATTTCTAAACTCACTCCAGCCCTGGGTTGATGCATATGCCGCTTTTGCGCCGTAAGGGACATAAAGAGTACAATTACCATTGCCTGCTTCGCAGAAGACGCTTGAGGCGATTGGATTTAAACTCTCTGCAGGGATTAAAGAAGTAAGACTTGCAAGGCTGGAGCAATAAGCAAACGCTTCATCAAGAATGTATGCAACGCTGTTAGGGATTACAACGCTTGTAAGGCTGGTGCAATCAGTGAACGCAGCAACAGAAATTTCGGTTACGCTGTTGGGGATTTCAATACTTCTTAGGCCAGCGCAACGCTTGAACGCACTTTCTCCAAAGCGTGTAACGCTGTTAGGGATTACAATGCCTGTAAGACCTAAGCAATCATAGAACGCAGCATTTCCAATGAGTTTTACGCTATTTGGAATTTCAATACTTGTCATGCTCCAACAATACATGAACGCATTATTTCCAATTCTTGTTACGCTGTAATTAGTTCCGTTATGGACAATAGACTCAGGGATTACCACACTGCCGGTGTATTCATCGTAATAATCATCAGCACTGTCTCCCCGGTAAGTAACCTCAACCGTATTTGCACCGGTAATATTGTAATAGATACCGTCCGCCTCAAAGTCATGGGCAGTTACCATTGTTGTGCACAGCAACAGCAGTGCTGTGAACAGATGTTTTAAATGTGTGTGTTTCATAAAACTATAATTTCATATTAACAAATTCAACGATTCACCGTCTTACACCTTTTTGGCATTACTATAATCGAGCAGGACTGTGCTTGGAGTGATGCAATAAAAAAAGACGTGAGACTTTGCCCCTTGTGTCCACAAAACTGAGGCATCGCCAAACGCCTTTACGGAGTGAACAGTGAAGAAACAATATTCCCACGCCGTAATATATACATTGGCAGCGTGCAGAACGCACACCACCTGCATATACACAGAATGAGCATTGATTGTTCCGGTCCTCCGTTAATTTTGGCGAAATTTCAGTTTTGGGCCTAAAACAAAATGCATTCTTGCGCCAATGATTCTATTACATGAAACCACTCTCGCTTGGCAAAGCAGACAATCATCTCCCTTGCACTCGCTTCCCCGTGGTTCTTTTCTCACTGACAATGCGAAGATAAACATTTTTTGATAACCAATGCCCAAATAATGGGAATATTATTTCTTCATAAGAGAATTGCACATATATATACCTAGTCACTGATTTGCAAATATATCCATATACCTCCATTTAATATTGGTCCATTTCAGTCCTTTTTTACTTGTCTGATTTTTCCATATTCCACAAGGAAAAAACATCATATTTATCACTTTAATAGTAAAAATTAACCGTATCTTTACTTGCAAATCGGATATTAGAAGATGGGAACACAGAATTATGATTCTTCCGTTTCGGGATACATTATGGATGGTTGGGAGGGGATAAGCCGCGACTTCACTCAAGTAGAGGTGTTGCTTTGTAGCGGACATAATATCCTTGCAAAAGCCAAGCGATACGGAAGATGGTGGATGCTGAAGGCCTTGCAACCGGAAAAGAGGAAGCAACAGATCTATGAGCAGATGGTGCGCAAGGAACTGGAAATCCTGATGAGCATGCAATCCCCATACATTGTACAGACTGCAGGCATAGAACCGGTAGAAGGATTGGGGATGTGCATAGTAATGGAGTACATTGACGGAGTGAGGCTGGATGAATGGTTGAAGCTGAAGCAAAGCAAAGAGAAAAGGTTCCGACTGGCTGAAGAGCTACTTAAAGCAACAGACTACATACACTCCATCGGAGTTGTTCACCGCGACTTGAAGCCGGGGAACATCATGGTTACACGCAACGGGGAACACCTGAAACTGATTGACTTCGGGCTGGCCGACAATGACCACATTGCCATTCTGAAACAACCTGCCGGAACGCCCAAATATACTTCACCGGAACAAGCGACAGAGAACACGCCTGACATCAGGAACGATATCTACAGCCTTGGAGTAATATTAAAGCAACTCTTGCCGGAACGTCGTTACCAATCTGCCATCGATAAATGTTTTCTTCCTTTGACGGCACGCTATCACAATGTCAACCTTCTTCTTGGGAAATTACAGAACAGGAACAGACGAAAGCAAAAGACAATCATAGGCATGCTCATCATATTGATAGCAGCATTGCTCACCGGGTTGGGCATACAAACCGTAAAACTGGAACAACGGGAGAACAGGCGAGTCAATGTAAATGAAGCCATTGAAGAAGGGACAAGAAGGGCCGACAGGGTCTTTGAGGCAGTTGCCATGGAGGAAATGATGGATACATGTACAAGTTATACGAGCATTATCACCTATTACAACGAGCATTGCCAGGACGCAGACAACTGTACACAAATCTACATTGACTCCATACGGTCTTCATTCACCAAGAGTGAGATGTATGAAATCACCAATGCAATAAAGACACATTGCGAGGAACGGCGGCAGGCCTGGTTTGAGAAACTACTAGAGATAAATAAGCTGCAAAATGAAAAACTTATACAGATAAATATCACTGAACAATGAAGAGCACACTCTGTATTGACATAGAACAAGCCCTGGGTAAAGAACTTTGTACACCTAAAGATTTCGAAATGCTGCGTGAACACATTTATAACCGTTTGCATGTTCTTATAAGCGCAACCACCTTAAAAAGGGTATGGGGATACCTTGACGATGGAGTGCAGAACCGCCAAGGCACGCTGGACATACTGGCAAGGTTCATAGGGTTCCACGATTACGAGGATTATGAATCCAACGCTGCCACATACAAGCACGAGACACAAAGTTCACCCGTCATGTCGCGCAAACTGAATGTTGCAGAGGAACTGAAAAGTGGTGACAGGCTAAGAATCGTTTGGCACCCCGACAGAGTGTGCGAAACCACCTATTCGGGCGGGCTGACCTTCTGCGTAAACCTCTCAAAGAACACCCGCATCAAAGAAGGGGACACTTTCCAATGCAGCCTTCTCATTGAAGGAGAACCGCTTTACATAGACAACCTGATACAAGACAGCTGACCGCCTGTAGCATATGTATGCGGCAAGAAATCAGGTATCAGGTTCGAAAGAATCGGCACCGGCACAAGCGCCACGCATGATGAATGAAAGTGAGTTGGTAAAGAATCAGGGATATTACAAGAAAGGGGGTGATTAGAAAATCACCCCCTTATTCCAATATGCTTCAATTATTACATCTCGTTATAAAGCAACAAGTTCTTGAACCATTTACTTTTCCTGTTTTGTATTTATAACCTTCTTTGCATAATATGCAACATGGCCATGTTCTGCCGAGCCTTTTTTAAATTCCAACCCGGAATTGTTTATCACCTTCTTAAGGCGGCTACAACCCAAGAATGCCTCGTCTCCAATGCTGACCACATTTTCAGGGATTTCAATTACAGAGAGTCCCGAGCAGCCGTAGAATGCTTCATTGCCAATGCTTGTAACAGTAGCGGGGATTACGATATTCGCAAGACCTGAACAATATTCAAATGCACAACTTGCAATGGACAAAGTACCGTCCTTTATAGCAAATTCCGTTTCATCGGGCATTGTTCCAACATACTTGTAACAAACCTTACCTACATATGTGATACTGTCGGGCAAATTCTCATACCAGGTGGTTTCGGCGAATACCGATTCTCCAATGCTTGAGACATTGCCTGCATTTATAACATGTTCAAGGGATGAACAGCCATAGAAAGCCCTGTCTCCAAGACACTTCACAGAATCACCCAACACGACCTCTTCCAAAAAGATATTTTCACTGAACCAATCCTGAACTGTCGTTGTGTTCAGTTCAACTTTCTCCAGGGCATAGCAACCTTCAAACGCACCGGCATCAATACTGGTCACACTGTTGCCGATGGCCACACTTGGAAGACTGGAGCAACCCGAGAAAGCCTGTTTGCCAATGCTTGCAACGCTGTTACCGAATGTAACATTCGCAAGCGCACTGCAATCCATGAAAACACCGTCCTCAATCCTCACAAGGCCATCGGGGATTATAACACCAGCAAGATTCTTACAACCCGAGAACGCCTCGGCACCGATGCTTGTAACACTATTGGAGATTGTAATATCGGTAAGGGCAGTGCAGTCTGCAAAAGCCAGTTTTTCAATACTCCTGACAGAATCGCCAAACACAACTTCTTTTATTGTTGTATTTTCGCAGAACCAGTCCTTAACCGTCGTAGTGTTCAGTTCGACCTTTTCCAGAGCGGTGCAATTTTCGAATGCACGGTCATCAATGCTTGTTGCACTACCAGGGATTACAAGATTTGCAAGGCCGGAGCAACCACTGAAGGCTGAAGCCTCAATGCTCTTGACGCCTTCGGGAACAACAAAGCTAGTAAAACCTGTGCAGTCCGAGAAGGCTCGTTTGTCGATTTTGGTAACAGTTGAAGGGATTGTAATAGCGGAAAGGGCTGCGCAGCTGGAGAACATACGCCTTTCAATGTTTGTAATGCCGGTTGGAATTGCAATACTTGTAAGGCTGGAACATTTCTCAAACGCAGATCCTCCGATGCGTTCAATACTATCAGGCATTACAATGCTTGTAAGACCTGTACAGCCACTGAAAGCAGAATTTCCAATGCTCCTGACACCGGCAGGTATTACAAGACTTGCAAGACCCGAACAGCCACTGAAAGCCTGGGCTCCGATACTTGTAACGCCAACAGGAATCTCAATGTCTGTAAGGGCACTACAACCCGAAAAGGCACGGTTTTTAATCGTTGTAACACTGCCTGGAATAGTAACACTTGCAAGGCTTGAACAACCCGAGAATGTATAGCTTTCAATGCTTGTTATACCCTCGGGGATTGTTATGCCGGCAAGGCTGGAGCAACCATAGAAAGAATCTTCGCCGATATGCGCAACGCTATCGGGGATTACAATATCTACAAGGCTGGAGCAACCGCTGAACGCTTGATTTCCAATGCTTACAATACCATTACCCAATGTCACGTCCTCAAGGGCACGACAATCTATGAACAGCCCCTCCTCAATACATGCAACACCATTGGGAACTACAATGCCTGCAAGACTGGAACATCCTGCAAAAGCTTTACTGCCGATGCTGGCAACGCCATTGCCTATATTTGCACTTACCAGAGCACTACAACCCGCGAATGCCTCTTTTCCTATACTTACGACATTGTTTGTGGCAGACACGAACGCAAGATTAGAGCAACCAAGAAATGCTTGATTGGCAATATTCACGACACTGTCGCCCAATATCACCTCTTTAACCGAAGTACTCTCACGGAACCAGTCACGGACTGTCTTAGTATTCAAATCCACTTTTTCCAGACTTGAGCAGCCAAAGAAGACACCATTTCCAATATTTGCAACACTGTTGGGGATGGTTATACCCATGATCCCGCTACAGTTCATGAACGCTCCGTCCTCAATGCTCGCTACACTATTTGATATTGTAATGTCACTGAGGTTACTGCAACCGGCAAACGCCAGTTTCCCGATACTCACGACATTGTCACCCAGTACAATCTCTTTGATATAAGTATTTTCACGGAACCAATCCTGGACTCTCCTTGTATTCAAATTCACCTTTTCCAGACTTGAACAACCCAAGAAGGCTTCGTCTCCAATACCAGTAACACCTTTGCCGATTATCACATCTTTGAGGTTGGTACAATTCCGGAACGCATGAGCTCCAATATTTGCCACTCCATCGGGGATAATTACACTTGCAAGGCCGGCACATTTTTCGAATGCACGGTCATCAATATTTGTCACACTGTTTGATATATCCACTCTTGCAATGTTTCTGCAACCCGAGAACGCCTGTTCGCCAATACTTATGACATTGTCACCAATTATGACCTCCTTTACAGAAGCATTGTTACGGAACCAGTCAATGACTACTGTTGTATTCACATTTACCTTTTCCAGGCTGTGGCAATCAAAGAAGGCACCATCTCCAATATTTATGACACTGCTGGGAATTGTTACACCTGCAAGCGAGGTACAACCGCTGAAAGCATAATTACCGATGCTTGTAATGCTATTGGGAATTGTCACATTCAGAAGACCGGTACAACCACTGAAAGCATAATCGCCAATGCGCGTAATACCATTACTGATTTCAACACTTTCAACGCCTACGCAATCAGCAAACGCATTGTTTCCAATCACACAGCTTTTTCCTTTATAACTGGCAGGGAGTTCAAGTTCCGAATCGTCACCGAAATATCTTACCAGGACATATACTCCATCTATCAAATCGTAGACGAAGTCACCATCCAGGCAGGGGTTTGCAGCCGGCGCATTGATTACCTTGTCGGCATAATATGCAATGTTGCCATTTTCGCGGGAACCGACAACGAATGTCAAATTGGAATAATTGAAAACAGTCTTGAGGGATGAACACGCATAGAACGCCTGTTCACCTATACTCTTCACACTATGACCGACTGTCAGGTTTGCAAGTTTATAGCAACATCTGAATGCACGATCACCGATTTTCCTCACGCCTCGACCGATTGTCACGCTTTCAAGGACACTACAGCCGGCAAATGCATTATCCTCGATACTTGTAACACCATCAGGAATTACAACACTTCTAAGACCATAGCAATCATAAAAAGCAGATTTGGAAATACTTACAACACTATTCGGAATTTTTACGGTTTCGAGACGCGAACAACCACTGAAAACAAATTCTCCAAGACTTGTAACGCTACCGGGAATTATTACACTCGTAAGAGCAGAGCAATTCTCAAACGCACGGGCATCAAGGCTTGCTACACCGTTAGGAATCTTTATGTCGGCCAGGCTGTTACAACCATAGAACGCACTTTTACCGATACTTTTCACACCATCGCCGATATGGACACTCTTAAGGTTGCCGCAACCCGAGAACACCTCATTTCCAATACTTTCAACACCATCACCGATGGTTACGCTCTCAAGAGCACTGCAACCGGCAAAAGCATTGTCCCCGATACTCACGACACCATCGGGGATTGCCACACTTGCAAGAGAGCACTTATAGAATGCATATATTCCAATACTGTCCACACTGTTTGGAATTATCAGACTCTCAAAGTAACAACCACTGAATGCATAATTTCCGATACTTGTAATGCTATTGGGAATTGTTATCTCCATAAGGCTCAAACGGTCCTGGAAGGCTTCGTTTCCAATGCGGGTAACACTATATGTCACGGCCTTGTGGGTAACCTTATCGGGAATTGTCACACTGCCGCTTTTACTACAGCCACTGACCTCGACTATTCTATTCTCATAATCGATAATATTGTAATAGATGCCATTGACATTGAAACTATTGGCAAATACCGTTGTGGCACATAGCAATAACATTAACGCAAACAGGTGTTTCAAATGCTTCATATATATTGTTGTTTATGTTCTTCAAAAAAAGATGGCGAGGACTTCGCCATTGATATGCAAAAATAAGCATTTTTCAGCAATTAACGCTCAAGGGATTAAGGATTTAACACATCGGGACAGAATATATAACAAAAAAGGAGAGACTGCACTGTCACAATCTCTCCTATAGCATGGGCTATTGATGCGTGTTACTCCTCAACAACCTCAAATTCATCCTTTCCAACACTGCACAAAGGACAGACCCAATCATCGGGTAGCGCCTCGAATGGAACACCTGGTTCTACACCCTGCTCGGGGTCACCAATCTCGGGGTCATAGACCCACTGACATACTGAACAGATATACTTTTTCATAATGGTTTTGTTTTAATGTTCAACAATGCACCGGGTCAATTGTTCACTTACTCTCTGCCACGACAGGAGATGACCCATGTGTTTCTATTGCAAAATTAACATAAATGAACTATTCTCAAAACAATTTTTAGTTAAATTGTTTTAATTTTGCAATCATTCCATTTTGTTCAAATATTCATCTATCAGAAAGTGCATACCTTGGGTTGCTCCCTTGCGTATTGCAACGACACTGCGGTTTCCGTTAACCATGACCTCATTAGGATCAATAAGATATACAGGAATTCCATCAGGAACAAAAGAGAGCAGGCTTGCAGCGGGATATACATTGAGCGATGTACCAATGATTACAAATGCATCAACACCGGCAAGCGCTTCAATGGCGTCGTCCATACGAGGTACAGCCTCGCCAAACCACACAATAAAGGGGCGCAACTGAGAGCCGTCGGCAGCAAGGTCACCGAGTTTAAGGTCGGCATCGGGTGACGGCAGGGTGCATACATAATCGGGATTCTGCGGTTCGCGCGACGAGCATGCCTTCATAAGCTCGCCATGCAGGTGAATGACATGCGTTGAGCCTGCGCGTTCGTGAAGGTCGTCGACATTCTGCGTAACAACGGTTACCGAGAAGTGCTCCTCAAGCGATGCAACCAGTTTGTGGCCTTCGTTGGGTTCAACCGTGAGCAGTTCGCGACGGCGGCGGTTATAGAAATCAAGTACAAGTGCCGGATTGGCACGATAGCCCTCGGGGGTGGCAACCTTTTCAACAGGAAAACCGTCCCACAGCCCGTTGCCCCCACGAAAAGTCGCAAGGCCACTCTCCACACTCATTCCGGCACCGGTGAGTATAACTATTCGCTTCATTATTTATGGTTTTACTTTAAAAGAAGAGGGTGACCTCTCAGCCACCCTCTATAAGTCAATGATTATCATTTTCCTTTGGGATCAACAGGCTCTACGACCTCACCGGGAAGTGGCAGATACCAGTTGCTCTCGTTCATCATTTTGCTATACAAGTCTGCGTCGTACATGAAGTCTGGACTACGATAGGTTACATCGTTATTATATGCACGGCCCGCAATACGCTTAGCCAGCACTTCGTTGTCACCCATAGCCTTTGCAAAACGGACAAGGTCACCGAAGCGTGTACCCTCCCATGCAAACTCAAGAGCAAGTTCATCAATAACAAGGTCGGCAATGTAGTTGAGTGAGTCCTGTTTGTTGATTGGCTCACCAATAATTTTCTCAACCTTGTCTTCTACTACAGTGCGTCCCAAATAGCGAGCGATACAGGTATCGGTCAAAGCATAATACTCGTTACGCTCACTGTCACCGCTACCGCGAGAGTGGATACCGATATTGTTGCTGAAATCCTCGGCTGCAAAATTGTATCTCAAAGAGTCTGTACATGAAGCAAGGTACTTCTCCATTCTTGGCTCAATACCGATGGTATCCTTGTTTTCAATGATGTAGTTGTACAATGTATCGCCGTCAGCATCAATTTTCACACGCTCGGCATATACAGGGTTCTTCAGAAGCTGATAGTTCTCCTTGGCACCCTCTTTAAGGATCACCATAGCAAGATCCATAGCACCTACATAGCCCTCACGTTCCAAACCGACCAAAGCCTCGGCAAGACGCAAATATGCATGCTCCTTACGCTGGAGGATTACGAAAGTTGTTCTGATGTTTGATGTAAACTCAGACTCCAAGCCAATGTTACCATCCTCGAAATTGAACTTACCGATGATGTTCTTATATTGGGTTCTCGCCTCGTCATTACCGGTCTGTGAATAGGTAGTGGCCTTGATGCGGAGATCGCCCGGATACTCATAGAAGTGGCTGTACTCAACAACATCGGGCTTCTTTGGATCCTCACCCTCATAGTAACGGTAAACTTGTCTCTTTGCCAAAGACTGGATACCGGGAGATGCTACAACCTGTGCCGCGCCAACTTCGCCCTGAGGCGAGAAGATTGCAGCAAGACCGGATGTCGTACCTTGAAGATCAGTATTTGCATATGGGATAATGGTAAAGATATTGCCACTGTTTGAATCGAAATTCTTTGCCGAGAACAAGCCAATATAGCCGTTGTTCATGCTCTTGCCACCCTTGCCACTGTAAGTTGCCTTGTGACCATAGTCGTTATACTTCTTTTCAGTCTCATTGGTACCTGTACCTGCAATCTGAGCATAGAAGAAGCGTGCAGCATTCTTGTAATCACCCTTCCACAGGTAGAGTTCACCAAGCAACATTCTGATTGGCACGAAAAGACGCTTTGTATCAACCTCGGTACCATTGTCGCCATAACCGAACTTGAGTACCTTGCCGTCGGTATCCCATGCAGGCATTGGATATGCAGCAGGGTTCTCGTATGGAAGGATATCTGCAATGACTTTGTTGATAATTTCATCACGAGTGAGCATTGGTCTGCTCAGGACCTCATCTGCAGCACTGTGAGTGAGGATCGGCTCGGTGAAATATGGCACATTGTTATAGTTGATGGCAAGCTGAAGGTATGTCCAAGCACGGACACTCTTCACTGCTACATACTCGGGAAGCATCAACTTGATGTTGTTCTTCTCCAATGTGGTATCAACACGCGCCAGATAGAGATTACAGTTATTGATGATTGAATAGTAATCCTTTACATCAAGGTACTTGTTTGTCTCAAGGTTGAACTCAGAACGGCTCAGCTCCTGAACATCAATAACAGCATTGGCCTCGTTGAGGGTAATAAGGTCGGCACGCAACTCATTGATGAGAACCTGACGGTCACCGACCTCCTGCACCGACTTGAGAATACCCATAACCGAATATACAGAGTCGTTGAGAGTCAACTTATCGAACTCGTAATCGACACGGTTTGAATCAACCTGCAATATATCCTTGCAAGAACTGAAAAGGAAAGTTCCGCCAAGGAGGAATGTCATTGTATAAATAAGTTTCTTTTTCATTGTTTTATCTTTTTTCTCACCTTAATCAACATTCATTGATAAAGACGTGTCGTTACATTAGAGATTAACCTTTACGCCAAGATGGAAACTGCGTGTCTGTGGCAACAGACCTGCATCAACACCCTGATACAATATATTGTTGTTTACCGAGAATTCAGGATCGGCACCCTGATATTTGGTAAATGTCAGGAGATTCTCAGCTGCGCCCCATACAGTCAAGCCCTGCAACCAGCTTGCAGAAACCGGAATGTCATAGGCCAACTTGAGGGTCTTTAGACGGAGATATGAGCCATCCTCTATCCAGCGGTCAGAGAAACGCGAATTACCAACAGGGTCACCATAAGCGATTGATGGAATATCGGTTACCTGTCCCTCTACTGTCCAGCGGTTAAGCAATGCTGTTGTCTGGTTATAGAATGAAGAACCGCTCTCAAGCTGTTGACGGTAGTAGTTGTAGATGTCGTTACCTACAGAATAGTTGAAGATGACATCAAGTGTCAAGCCCTTGTATGAGAGTTTAGTAAAGATATTACCATAGATATCAGGGTTAGGGTTACCAATTACAGTCTTGTCATCCTCATTGATGCAACCCTCACCTGTGATGTCAACGAATTTCATGTCACCGGCCTTGAAGTAATTTCTTGCACCTGTAGCATCGGTCTGATAAAGAGCATATTCGTCAGCATCAGCCGAAGAGGCAATTACACCGTCGGTCTTGTATCCCCAGAACACACCTACAGGCTGACCCACCATTGTGGCAACCTCACCACCATAGATAGATACCGGTGCGAGCTTCTCATCAAGTGCAACAACCTTGTTTGTGTAGTGACCCATAGATGCACCAAGCTCCCACTTGAGGTCCTTGTGGTTAATCAGTTTGGCATTAAGTTTGAGCTCGACACCAATGTTGCTGAGTTTACCGCCATTGGCCCAGTATCTGTCCATACCGGTAACGAACTGGTACTGTTTCTGTACCAGAAGGTCGGTAGTTCTTGCAGCATACCAATCAAAAGAGAATGCCAGACGATTCTCAAAGAGCATAGCGTCAATACCCATATTGAAGCGTGAGGTAGTCTCCCATTTCACACCATCGTTCTCAACATTACCGAGCTGCAAGCCCATATATTGGTCATAGTACTTGACTGACTGCAGATAGCTGCGCGCTGCAAGATAGTCGATGGCATCGTTACCGGTCATATCGAAACCGAGGCGAAGCTTGAGCATGTCGACAGGTCTTACATTGAACCATGGCTCTGATGATACCAACCATGCAGCCTGAATTGATGGGAAGAATCCCCATGCAACACCAAACATCTTGAGTGCGTTGTCGGCCTTTGTACCAAAACGTGACGAAGCCTCAAGTGAAGCGGCCAACTGCAGGAAGTAGCGTGTCTCATATGAGTAATCAGCAGAGAGATACCACGAGATATTTGTCCAGACATTCTTGTCACCATCACTGCTAAGGTGATCAAGGTCATTATTTACATTGAACTTGGTATCACTACCGGAGTTGGCACCGCTGATTGAATTTGAGTCAAAGTTGAAGTTTGTATAACGGAAACCGCCGAATACATCAACATCATGTGCTCCAAACACCTTGCTCCAGGCAATGCGGGTGTCGCTTGACAAAGCTGCCTGCTTACCGAAGAATGAGCCTACATAGTTACCGATTTTACCATTGAGCGAATTCACATAGAAGTGATACTTTGTATTGTCGGCAGCTGTCGGATAAGGCAAGTAATACTTCTCACTCACGCGGTAGAGAGAGTAGTTGAAAGTCTCTGTGAAAGTGAAGTCACGGAACTTGTACTCAGGAGCGACAGTGATACCCATATTGGTGTACTCCAACTCATTCTTGTGAGGATCCGAACCCTTGGTAAGGATTGTCAATGGATTATACAAAGAGTTGTTCGGATGTGAAACACCGGCAGCCTGTGATATGTCGAAAGCAAAATCATCGGCAACATCAATAATCTCACTGAGTTCACCGGTTGATGCATAACGGTATGGGCTGAGGAATGGAGACTTCACGGCAGCAAGTGCGCCAAGTGCAGTCAAGGGGAATGCCGAAGCATCCTCGCGCCAACCATCATCCTGCAACTCACGTGCAACACGCGAATAAGAGATATCAAAGCGTGTCTTGAAGTTATTGGCAAGAATAACATCAGAATTGAGACGGACATTCAAGCGGTTGAAATCATTACCCTTGATTGGAGAATCACCCAGAGTATAACCGAATGAGAAATTGTACATGGCAACATCGTCACCACCCTCTACATTTATCTTATAGTTCTGTGTGATTGCCTCACGGTAAACGACATCGGACCAGTCGGTATTGTTGTGATACTTGTCATAGTACACGAAACCGCTTACCAACTTGCCATTGCTGTCATACACCGGTTTGTCCGAACGGAGGAACGGAATACTGCGGTTAGGACTCACATTCATTGTACCGATGAGGTCATTGGCATAGACACGGTAATCCTCGCCCGAAAGCATGCTTGGCTGGTTGGGCTCGAGTGTTACATTGGCATAGATATTGGCAGTAATGCGTGTAGCCATGCTCTCACCGCGCTTTGTATTGATGATAATGACACCGTTTGCAGCGCGTGCACCATAAATGGCTGTACCGTTCTTCAACACTTTGACATCACGGATGTCATTGACATCAATTGCAGAAAGGATATTGTTATAAATACCCATGTGAAGAGTCTCATTGCCTTCCTGGAGGTCCCAAATTACACCGTCAACAACAACCAAAGGCTGTGTATTGGCGTTGAGAGAATTTATACCACGGATAAGCATTGAAGCACCAATTGCAGTTGTACCCGAACGGTTCACAGAGCGCACATCGGCACCAAGTCTGTTCTGGATATCAGACTCAATGGTCTGCGCTGTAGTGATACCCTCTTCAAAGCCACCCTCTGCCGTGATGACGATATCACTGCTGTAATTATCCTCGAACTCGTCAGAGTAAAGACGGATGTTTATGATATCCTTTTGTCCTACAGGTTTCTGTACCAACAGATAATCCTGAGTAGAGAAGGTTATGAGGGTTACATACGATGGGATATTGAGTTTGTACTTACCCTCAGCGTTGGTCATTGTTGTGATTCTTTTGTGTCCCGTTGCCTGAACGCGCACACCGGCCATTGGCTGGTTTGTGGCTGCATCGTAAACGGTACCTGTAATGGTACGTACATCAGCAACAGTGCCCTTTTCCTCGACCTTAACAGAATTGTCTGCTACAGTACCCTCGTGTGCCGTAGCGGACGCAAGGGCAGCCGATGGCATCAAAAACATCAATGCCACTGATAATTGCATTAATTGTCGCATATACATAGTTGATTTTCTTTTTTTCATCATACAAACTATTCTATTGAATCGAGAACCGGTATAAACATAATCTTGTCGATACGGAGAACCGGATCATAGTATATTCCCTTATTCTTCTCGGCGTTGGTTGGCAATATTGATGTAACCTCGAGAGTCACATTATAATCCTTCGCAGCAGAGCCATCATAGAACTCACAATATGTAGGCTGAATGACAGCCTTCTCGCCATTGGTTGTAAGGAACAAGGTATCCATCTTGAATGGATCGGTATACAGTGCCTTGGTTCTTGTTGCCTCATAGAGTTTGATTGCACTACCTTTACCAGGAGATTGCTGAATCTTCACAGTCATCTTGGTCTCGTACATCTTCTCTTTATCCACGAGTTCATTTGTAATGTTCTTTGGAACAAATACAATGGCAACATTGTACTTGGCAGAGAGCACCTTTGGAATCTTGAACTTTGCTGTATTGGCAGCTTCTTTTGTATAACTGAAATATGTTCCACCTGACACCTCGGCACCAAGTAACATTGAATCCTTGTTTATCAGGCTCTTATAGGCAGTGAGTACCTCTACCTCACCAGGTACCTCGGTATAATTCCACATTGACTGGTTCTCACCCTCAAGGAAAATTGTATCGTGCCACAAATCAGTCTGTTTGTATGGCAAAGCATCAACAATCTTGAAGGTTCCGTTAGAAAGTTCCATCTCGGATATCACATTCTGCTCAAGGTCAGCCTTGGCAAAAAGTACGCGCTTGCCACCACGGTAAGCAGGCATCATTGAGTCACTGCTTGCAACATACTTCTGTTCATTGGCGCTGTATGTCATATACTTGAGATTGTTGAAGCGTGCATAGTACTTGCGCAAAGAGTCACGCTCAAGCTTGGTAGCCTCTGTCATGTTGGCAAACGAGAAGTCATAATTGTAATGAGACTCGGCCAACTTGACCATTTTATCCCACAAAGCATTTGTCGGAACATAGACGATGTATGTCGAATCCTCATTGTTGATGTTACCTACACCTCTCCATGCATCCAGCCAGGAGTTTGATGTCGTGAAGACAGAGTCAATGAAAGTCTGCTCTCCATTCACGATAGGGCCAGAGATACTCTGTCCCTCGTTGAACTCGGTAACATTATAAGAATAGAGATACTTTGCCACAGAATCAACACCCTCGGCAATTTTCAGATATTCCCAAATGCTATACTTGTACTCCGATGGTGCTACAATCTTATGGAGGATACCATTGCGTACACGGGTATTGGTGCAGTTTCTATCCAATTCAATACCCGAGAATGTGTAACCGGTCTTGTAGTTACCTGCAAAAACGGCATTCTTGCCATTCAACAACATTACATAGTTATCATCATCGAGTGTTCCGTTTGCCGGCACAAGGTGATTCGCTATGTGCGCTTCTACAAATGAGCGGAAAACGATGTCGCGGTTGCTGTTACCGTTCTCATCTTTAAGAGTCTCTTTTATTATGGCGTCCTTGTCGAATGTACCATTCACCGGAGCCCAAACAGTGTATACTCTTGCCTGGTTGAACAACGAGTCGGCACAATGAGCACCACAAGCATTGATAACCTCGACAAAATCTGTCAAATCAGGGTCATCAACAATAACCTCATACAAAGTCTTGTCGGCAAAAGGAGTCTCAGGGGTAACCCTTATACTATCCTTGTCCTCGCAAGAGGAACCGGCGAGTGCAAAACCAAGCAGTAAAGCACCGGCAAGAATTTTATGTCCAAATATTTTATTCATATCATGTATTTGTTTTATTCTTACTTATTAAAGGCCGTTCATAATCACTCTTCAACCTCCAGACACGGCCATGAAATTTTCTTCCGGTCAATTCATTCCCACCGACGAATTGTCTTTCGTCTCGTAAGCCGGATTCTGCACCAATTTCTTGTTATAACGAAGTTCGTCAATGTGTATTGGCATGAAGAGACCGTCAATTGTAGACATCTTTGTCTTTACGACTCCTGCGCCACCGCCAAGCTTGTCGGCAACGAACTTGATTTTATCAGTATTCTTCTCGCGAAGCGCAAGACGGACAAGGTCGTACCAACGCTTACCCTCATAAGAGAGTTCGAGCAGACGCTCCTTGCGTACAAGTTCCATTGAGGCTTCCCTTTCAAGATACCTTTCAATCTTCAAAGGATTTACGATATCGGTAGTATCGGCTCTTGAACGGGTATTGATTGCATTGACAATATCAAAGGCCTCACGGAAATCACGTTCTTCGGCAGTAGAGCGTGTTACCATCGCCTCGGCCATCATCAAGAGAACATCAGTGCGACGATAAACGATCCAGTTCGCATCCCACTCACCCGACTTACGGAAACTTGTTGCAGGCGATGCCTTTGCCGCATACTTCACGATACAAGTCTGATTATCGGAACTAGCGTTTGAGTCAAATGACTTAAGGTTTGTGAAAGAGTAAGCACGAAGGTCATCCTCCTCATAATTACTTGTTACAAAGCCCGGTGGAACCATTGCCTTGCCGGTATTGCCCTCTGTTCCATATACACGGTAAACTCCATTGAAAGCACCGTTCTTTATATTGTCACCCTGCACCTGCAACTCAAAGATTGACTCAGAAGAGTTCTTTGAGCCGAAGATTTCATCATATGCCGTACTTTTGTGATTATTCAGTTTATCCTTAACCTCACCACGGTTCTGGATAAGGTTATAGGGATACTTCTCCATAGGTTTACCCTTGCTATCCTCTTCGAGTCGTCTGTCCATGTCGGCAATGATTTCTCTACAATCCTCAACGCACTCGTCATAGTAAGCATTCACACTCGCCTCGTTATTGCCATTATATGTAGCAAATGCAGCACGCCACAAGTTGACATCGGCCTTCATAGCCAACACCGCATTTTTGGTAATGCGGCCATAGTTCTGCTGGTCGTTAGAGAAAGCACCGGATTTCATAACCATGTTCTCGGCACGGTTAAGGTCTTCCATAATCTGGTCAAGAGCCTCAAGTGGCTTCACCTGTACATATTCCGGAATTTCAGCATCGTTCTTTGCCGACTTCAGCGCCAATGGAATGTCGCGGAATGTGCGTACAAGATAGAAGTGACAGAGAGCACGCATTGCATACATCTCGCCCTTTACCACCTGCAAATCACCCTCGGAGAAGTCGGGGTCACGTTCAACAACCTGGTCGGCAGCCTCAAGAACAAGGTTTGCATAGTTGATTGCCTCATAGAAAATGCCCCAACCGCAATAGCTGTTCTCGTCGGTGATATTCGCCTCAACGATGTTCTTTATATCGGTGTTATAGCTTGGGGGATATGTCATGTTGTCCGAGCGCATCTCACCCCAAACAATTGCCTTATCCACGGCATCATTGCTCAAAAGTTTCAAATAACTTGTCGCAAGCATACCGTTAACCTGGTCTTTTGTCTGCCAGAACTCCTCTTCAACAATCTTGTCGGCTGGGATAATTGTCAAATAATCGGTACACGAACTCATCATGGCACCGAAAGCGACCATTGCTGCAAGAGCGGTTTTCTTATATATCTTAGATACTATTTTCATATTCGTAAACTTTTAGAAACCAAGTGACAACGAAATTGTATATGAGCGTGGACGTGGGGTCTTTGTACCGTCGTATGCAATACCCTCGCCACCATTCATAACCTCAGGCTCAAGACCTGTATACTTTGTCCAGAAATATACATTGTCGGCCGAAGCGTAGAGGTTAAGGTTCTTGATACCGATCTTCTTAAGCAGTGAAGGCTCGAATGCATAAGACAACTGTACATATGAGAGACGCACATAAGATGCATCCTCAACATAACGGTCACTACCCAAGTAGTTGTATGCAGATGAACCACCGTTCACGGCACGAGGAATCTCGGTGATATCACCCTCCTTGCGCCAACGCCAGTTAACTGCAACACTCTGGTTGTCATATGAAGACATATTCTCGAACGCCATACGTGAAGTGTTCACGACATCAACATCCCAACGATATGAGAACGATGTTCTCAAAGACCATTTCTTGTAACGCAAAGTCAAACCGAAACCACCCTGAGCCGATGGGTTTGAGTTACCAAGATAAACGATGTCGAGCTGGTTGATTGTACCGTCGTGGTTGACATCCTCATAGATAGCGTCACCGCCCTTGAATTCATATTTGTTTGTTCCGTCCTCATTGTCATAGAAAAGGACGAGTTTCTTAGGCTTACCGGTTGCCTCGTAAACAACATTACCATCGGCATCGCGTACGATCGGGCAGGTACCGTTGCGTCCGGCCGCTTCCTCGGCAAGAGCCTTCTCCCAGTTCTTGTAACTGTAACGGTAAACACCCTTATAACGGAAACCATAGATTGCACCGCTAGGGCTGCCTACCTGAATATGTGGAAGATACTTTGAGTTCGCCGGTTCATCATACTTACCGTTCTTCTGCTCGAGATAAGCCTCCTCGAGTTCGATAATCTCATTATAGTTGTTACCGATGTTGAAGTAGAATGAAGCTGAGAAATCCTTGTAAATCTTCATGTTGTTAAGGTTCAAATTAAGCTCCCAACCATAGTTTCTCACAGTACCCGAGTTCTTGAACTCAAGACTTGAATAACCGGTTGTTGAAGGCAAACGGTATCCATGAATGATATTATCGTATGTGGTACCGTCATAATAGTTGAACGAACCGGTAATCTTGTCACTGAAGAAACCGAAATCGGAACCGATGTTCCACTCACGCTTGTCGGAACGACGGAGGTCGGTCAAGCGGATTCGGTCCATCTGAAGACCGGCAATGCCAAGATAGCTGTATGCATAAGCCGAGTAGCTGTTGAATGTAGCATTGCTACCAGGTGTATGACCGTCCATACCGAAACCGGGACGGAATGACAACATGCTCAAATATGGTTTTGCCCAATCCATCCAATCCTCATCGATGATGTTCCAACGAAGTGAGAGAGATGGGAATGCAGCCCATTTTCTGTCGTCACCCATTGCTGTGCTACCCTCACCACGAATTGCAAAACGCATTGAATACTTTGACTTGTATGAATAGTGGGCATCGTACACGAAACTGATGTTACGGCTCTCCCACTTGCTGGTACCGGAACTTGAGAGTTTCGCACCAATGGTAGAACTGCTGATGTTACCTGTAGGCAGACCAATTGCAGCAGAGCTCTGTGAATTACCGGTACTTGTAGACAACTCGAACTGGGCATTCATTGTCATATAGTGGTCGCTGCTACCCAAGTATGGAGTGAAGACCAACTGATGACGGGTTGTAAAACCAAGACTCTTGCTGTCATTTGACGATGATCTGTTCCTATCGGGAGATGTCCATTCACCGGTATAGAGTTCGGCCGGCATATATGTTGAGCCTGAATGGGTCGAAGCACTCAAGTTTACCATACCACGATACTTGAGCTGCGACTCATTGTCCTCAAGACCAAGCAGGTTATACTCGAATGTAATCATCGGGTTGATGCTGTAGTTCTCGCTGTGAGACTCGGCCAAATTACCCAGAGCCACAGGGTTCTTGCGTCCATACATTGTACTCTGCAACTGGTTAGGGCTTGAATACTTGAGCATTGAATAGTATGAATCGGTATTGTTGCCAAGTGAATCCTGAGAATAGATACTCATGTTAGGCATCATGAGCAAAGCGTCATAAAGCAAGTCCGAAACTTTCTCTTTCTGCTTTGTATATGTGAATGCGAAATCGGCAAAGACCTTGATACGCGCAGAGACATGGTAATCAAGAGCCAAACGAGTACTGAAGGTATTGAAGTTCTGACCAATAACCTGACCTGTCTCATTTGAATAACCGCCCGAAATACGGAATGTAGCCTTCTCGCCACCACCGCTGAGGTTGAGATTATACTCATTTCTGTAACCGTGCTTTGAAACGGCACCTACCCAATCGGTATTGTTGTTGTAGTTCTCGTATTCAGGGAAAGTCTTGTCATAGTTGAGCTCAGGAATATCGACACCTACCTGGTCCTTGTTGAAAAGAGCCTGCTTGATGAGCATGGTATAGTCATCACCATTGAGCATATTATAACCTGTAGGAGTCCATTTATCCTTGAACTTGTATGTGAAGTTCACACGGGTTGGTCCTCGCTTACCACGCTTTGTCTTGATCTTGATGACACCATTGGCACCACGTGAACCCCAAACGGCACAAGATGCAGCATCCTTCAAAACCTCAATCTCAGCAATATCCTCGGTGTTGATCATCAACAGCTCGGCAAAAGATTCCGCTGTTGCATCTGTCGGGTCGAATGCATCGCACTCAAAGATATTGTCGTCCACAACGATAAGCGGGTTTGGATCAATTTCGTTACTCAAAGCCGAGTTACCACGAAGACGCATCTGAGACTCTTGACCAAGGTCACCACCGAACACAATATCAAGACCGGCAATCTGACCCTGAAGCGCCTGATCGACAGATGAGAATGACAGACCGTCCATCTCCTCCATGCTGATCTTTTGTGTCGCATGAGTCATTTCTCGTTCAAGAATATCAAGACCACCGGAACGAGTACGTGACTCGGCAACAATAACGACCTCGTCGATCATATTGTCCTCGACCAGTTTGATATTGAACACGGTACGGCTACCGATTTCAATACGCTGAGGCTTGTAACCTACATACGAAATCTCAAGGATATTGCTTGTGTTCTTTATGACCATTGAGAAGTTACCCTCAAAGTCGGTCTGACAAGCCTCGATAATACGATTACTCTGGTCGCGCTCGGTGACATTCGCCATAATCAGCGGACCTTCGGAATCACTTGTAATCGTACCCGAAATTCTCGTACTTTTTTGTGCAAATACGCTGCTGCTTGCAAAGCAGAAAAGCACGAGCAGAAATAAATGCTTTATTTTTATCATAGCTATTATGTTTTTTCTACATCACCATTAGTTGTTGCCACCCTCTTCTGGAGTAACCTCACCTACCTTGATTTCCTCATTGACAGAACCGTCGTTGTTATACCTTATTATATATATAAAGCCATCTTTCTCAACGGTATCATACTCATATGATGTCACAACACCCTTGTTGTTCTTGATCTCCTTTACAGCGAGACCCTCGTCGGTAACAAGGACATTCTGGCTACTCTTGACAATGAGTTTCTCACGTGTCAATGCAGCATCATACTCAGAATCACCCTCATCAATAACCTTCATGAGGTAACCAGCCTTGTGGATTTCCTGAACACCATCACGAGGATCGGTAATTCTGATGTTGCCACGGCTGGCAACCAAATAGTAGTTTCTACCGCTTTCTGGCTCGGCTGTGACATTTTCATTCGGTTTAGCCTCATACTTATCCCCAACAAGTGCAATGTTGATAGCTCCTGTATTGTTGACATACATGGTATCAACTGTGCAACCGTTCTTTGCAAAACGCTTGAAACGACCGTCATAACCGAACATAGACGCGTTGAGAAGAACACCGTCAATTGGCTGCAATACCGTATATGACGAAGAAGAGAAATTAGTAAGGCTTGCAGAAGGACCTGTTCCGCCAGATGTATAGACATTGTCACGGCACATGATGTTCCAATCCTTGTTCTCTTCGCCGGTTACAATTACATTTCTCACATTACCCATATCGTCCTCAACAGTGAAAGAAGCACCATTTCTCTCTACATTCAGATCATAGAAACGGTTTGTCTTTTCATTGATTACCGCTGTTGTAAACTTCTTGCCAGGAACTGTTGCACCAGTAACAGGGTCAATTGTTACAATAGGTGAGTTGTCCACATAGATTGAGTTATCCTGGAAATGATACTTGGCAAAGTTGATTATAGAGTTCAGCATCGAAGCTGCCTTCTTGAGATTTCCGGCATTAGCCTGGGCAGTCACCTGCTCCCATGTGGGGAGACCAAGTTCATACATCTCACGAATTGACTCATTCGAAGGAGCATATACCGTATAGTGGAAGATATTGAAGAACGGAATAGTGTTCTTGGTATATGCCTTTGTATCAGATGTATTAGTGTAGAAAATAGAATAGCGCAAAGTTGAATCGCTCAAAGCCTTGGCATTCTTGCACTCAAACACCTTTTTCACCAAACCACTATCGGTATTTGAAGCGTAGTTCGCGCCTGGATAGCACAAATTATAGAACTCATAGAACTTTTCATACTCACTATGGCTCTGCTTCTGCAAGTTCTCAAAGACGGACCTTGTAGGAGGTGTAGGCACTGCAGAATAGCGACGGCCTGGAGTATCCTGCTCACCTGGAATAGTATTATATGTCACACCATTCTTCTGACCGCTCTTGCTTGATACCGCAATGCTTGTACCATTTTCGAGCTGCTCACCACCATAAATCTTTATATTATCGGAATTGCTTGCATCAACTTTGATTGTTGCATATCCCTTGGTCTGATAGTATTTCCTATCTGCTGTGAAACCATCCTCACCGTCGTGTACTATAATAAGGTATTCCATCAAGTCGGTCAAACGGTTTGCAGCAAAAGTTCCGATACCGCCAAACTGTGTGCCGCTGACAGAATATTCCTGCTCAGTCAATGTATCGACAATCTCGTATGTCGCAGGATTGAATTTATACACATCGGCCCAGAACTTCAATGCACCGTTTGCCTTTGGCTTCTTGGTATCATAGTGGAACGAATAGGCTTTTGGATTTGCGTTTGTCAGCAGCTCGCCGTTGTCATCCCTTGTCACTGTAAGTGGGTCATAGTAAATAAAGTGAGCATCATCGGGTACAATGAATGAATAGTTTGCGTCCATCGCAAGCAAGTAGTAGTCGTAACGCAACTGGCTGATTACATTACGCATGACACCCATATTGTCAAATACAAGAGTAGGAGCTGTAACCGCCTGATATGCACCGGGACCGAACACGCTGTTCAATATATATATAACACCGTTGTTTGCAATAACGCATTCGTCCACATGGTCAGCGGTAATATTCATCAACTCATTGGCATCGTCCACAATCTTGTCGAACTTGCTCAACACAGTCTTGGAGAAAGAAGACTTCATCAAGTTATTCAGGAATGGAGCAATATTCTTCTGTGGCACACTGTCAAGCGCAGACATAAGGCTCTCGAGACTATTAACCTCTACATCCGGAGCAAAACGCGCAATGAGGAAGTGACCGGCACTGTCCGGGTTAGCAAAGTACTCATACAGGACATCATCGTTGGGAACGAACATCGCAGCCATATCCTCGGCCATTGAAGATGAAGCACCAAGATTGTTCTGACCCGGATCCATATTCAGTCTTTCCTCAGCCGATGGATTGCTGTTCGCACTGACAAGCATTGGATGCGAGGTATATGACTCGGTGAAGTATCTGAGTTTGAAGACACTGTCATTTGTCTTGTAGTATGCATTGTAATCCCTTGTAAGAGACTCATCATACTCAGGCACGCAGAAACGGTCGAGCAAGTGACTGAAGATTCTTGTGTCGGGATGCTTACGCAACTCTTCGGCCATGTTTGATGGAGGCAAAAGAAGGTCGTCCATGCGGTAAATATAACCATTTTTGCAAGTGATGGTCAATGTATCGTCCGAGTATGTACCTGTATTCACATCACTTGAAACAATCTTGTTGCCATAGATGAAAGCATCGCCATCTTCAAATGTCTTTTCAACCTCACCTTTCTTTGTGAAGAGGAACTCAATATCCGAAGGCTCGATACCGTTCTTTTTCAAGTAGTCGCTGAGGAAATGAACCATCATGACTCTTGAACCATCCATTGCAAGACGCATCTTCTCGGTCCTATCCTTGCCGCGAAGCACATCCCAATACTTGTTATATGTTGGCCAGTTGGCATGGTTCTCGTATGTAACATCACCCGACCCATTAGAGCTTACAAGAAGAGGAATTGAGTCAATCACCTTTGATGAAGACCAACGACGCAGACAGGTTCCTTCCTGGTTTGTACTCACACCTGTGCTTGAAAGCATATCGAGCAACATTGCATTGTCAAGCATTGAACTGTAAAGAATCGTCTTCATCTGAGTCTTTGTCATCTCACCAACGCTTGAAACGCCCCAAACATTTCTTTCGCTTTTGAAGAAACGCTCAAACGCTGCGTCATCGGCAACAAAAAGCGTCTTGCTACCAGTGTGCGCGAGCGACTCTTTCTCGCCCAGACTGTCAATTATGGCAACAAAGTTTGTATATTTGTGGTTCGGAGTTCCCTCCTTGAGGAAATCGTAGACACTTGCTCCCAACCACTCGGGATCTCCCGGGTCATCATAAGGGTACTCGTCAAGCCAATCCTTACATGACTGCAGAGAGCCACCGATAAAAAGCATAGCCATCACCAGAAGCGACGACACGCCAAATTTAGTTAAACGGTGCTTAATCATAAATACAAATTTATTAATTATTATTTTTTCGTTTTCTCAAGTATTTCACGCCGGGGCACAATTACCCCATAGCTAATGTGCAAAAATAAGACTTTTAAATAAACATTCGCACAAATACCTGTTTTTTTTTCATCGGCAAAACACTTTTTTCACACTTAACAAATCAAATCTCCCGTTTCTCTGCCTGATTTACAGAGAAACGGGAGACCGGTCATCTTTTTGATTTTTAACAGTTGTTTGTTAAAATATTATTTGAATTTTGAAGAGTATTTAACATTTACAGCGTCGCCTTTTACAACCTCTACAAACTCATGGGGTGTTATACCTACCGGCTCTACCATGAATTCCGGCACATTGTATGAGCGGTCAAAGAAGTCATAGAATTCACTGTCTTTCTGTGGCAAAAGAAAGGCTTTGTCACTTGTTCCATCGTCATTCATGTGGGCAATATACAAGCGGCTATAATTGGTATCATCGCGTCGGCTGGCAAAAAGTATCCATTTACCGGTACTGTTCCACGAATGATAACTCTCCGGATACTCGGAATTTGCAGCATCCAAAGGCCAATATCTACCTGTTGCAAGCTCAAGCACATACAAGTCAGCATCCTTGTGCCAGATATGGAAACAGCCATACTCGGCCAAGGCAAAAAGAAGATAACGCCCACATGGAGAAACGCGTGGGAATGTCGCGCTCTTGCCAAGTCCGGAGGCAGCAAAAACCGTATCCGCAGCACTGAATTCGCCAGTCTCCGGGTTCCATGAACGACGCAGGATGTCATACTTCACATCCTTATAGTTACGTATCATATTCTCAACATGCGGGATACTCTTGCTCACCGGGAAATAGGCCGAGCAGTAGTAGAGAGTCTTGCCGTCGGGAGACCATGACGGGAAAACCTCAAGACAATCAGGGTCATTGGCCACATGTGTCACAATCTCTCTCACCGGATCATAGATTATGACATCGCTGGCCTGATCCTGGACCTCAACCTTGTTAGGGTTCTTGGTATGGAATATCTGGCCTGTATTGTTCACTGAATAGGCAACGACATCGTACTTGGGGTTAAAGGAGGGATAAACACCGGCAGATATGGTTGAATCGGTTTTCATGTTGACCTTCTTTACCTTTCCGTCGTGCACAAAGACCGTTCCGCCTAAATACTGACGCACATGGAACTGCATGTTGTCGGTCTTGTAATTCTTGTAGGCATGACAATTTATACATTGTCCATCGGGCTCGGAAGAGACCAGTTTGTTGCTGTAGATGACGCTCTCGTCATAGTTCGACAAATCACGCTGGGAAATTGTAAGTTTCTCATACGCAACATATGAAGGAGGAATCAATCTATATGAAATATACGGGTCAATTTTATCGCCCGACACATATATGGAGAATGGCTTATAGCCCTTCCATCTGCCACCGTCATTGACAAAGACCTCCACTTTTATAGAATCACCCACAGCCTTTGCAAGAAGCGCATTCCAGTCATCCATAGACGGGGTAATTTCTGTGCCTCCATACACAACAGCCTTGTCACCGGCAGTAAGACGCGTTACAGATTCGGAGCAAGGCTCCTCTATCCTGAATGCAAGCGGTGCTATATTGCAAGGCACGGTAACATTTACATAATCGGGATAAATAGATGGGGCCGTGGAAACAGGGTCGTATTTATCGGGGACAGACGGCGCCTTATCGGAACATGCTGCGCATGCCACCAAACCAAGAGCAAGAATATATTTAAACAAGCCTTTCATAATCAAATGTTTTCTTTCCTTAATTAGTCTTTATGTTACGCACGAAGAAATAGAAGTAGAAATAGGTATCACCGAAATCTTCTTTGAAATAGGGCGCCATCTCGGCTTCACTCTTTCCTTTGTGTTCTGTAACGAGTGCCATAAAGCGTCTGATTTTCGACCTGACTTTCATCGGCACAAAACTGTTGACAACTTTTTCAAGCTCCTGATACTCCATTGCAGAGAGTTTGCTGTGGTTTCTTGTCTCCAGTTCATAGAACAACAATGCAGCCTCCTGATAATGCGTTGGCAACTCCTTGACCTTGAACCCATCAATATAGCGATTCAACAAGTGACAGAACTGTCTGGAATCCTTGCGGGTGAGCACAGAGGCTATTGCGGCATCAAAATATGTGCGTGACATCTCATTGGGAACATTTGCAAGATTCTTCATGAGATAAGCCTCAACAAATGATTCATCCACATCAAGCGCATCATCATAACAAGCCATGGCCAAAGGCATCTCGAACGCCTTTTGTTCCTTTATAAGCGCAGGATTATCTATATAGCGTTCCATTTCGCTTGCCCAATCAGCATAATATTTTGTCCGTTTCAATATCTTGACATATCTCCCGGCAAGCTTGTATTCGCCGGAAAGAATCATTGAACGCACGGCATGCTTGAGATATTCAATCCTCCATCCATACTCCACCGCATCCTCGACACACCATCGATAGCAGAAATTGAACTTGCCATATTGATAATAGGCCATTTTTCCACCCGTCTGTGCCAAGCGAACATGTACCGGTGCTTCAATATCAGCACTGCCCTCGGGGTAATGGAACAGTTCATCTCCAGAACGGCCAAGTTTCAAAAGAGCGATATTCTTGTTCATGACCACCTGGCGTGTAGGTTCTTCGGTCTCTTTTGCAAGCCCGGCCACTTGTTCCCAATCCTCATCCCACATAGCCTTGTTCTGTTCATTCTCTATGCGGAAATTGTCATTCCTGTACCAGAAAAAATATGAGAAAACCACAATACACAACGCGACAAGAGCATACACAAGATGAACTACCCATATGTACTTTGCTGCATATTCGGGCAGGCGCAATGGAACGGCAGGCGCAATGGCAAGTACAATGAATGCCACAAACAAAACCCAGAATGGTATCCAGTATATATTCACATCATACCAAATGCTCCTTTCCGTCATCGCCAAGGAGATGGGGGTCGGAACAAAGCCCACCTCTTCTATACGCAATGCCGTAGAAAGCGAATCGCTCAACTCCGGTTTTTCACACCCTTTGGGTGCTCCATCGCCTAAAGCAGCAACAAGCAATGGACGGACTTCACCTTTGATTTCTGTTTTCCTGTCAAAGATATATAAGTTGACAAAGCCAAACAGTTTCGAGTTGTCCGCGACATTGACACCCGCCTCTTTCTTCATTTTCATAGCCACACAACGGGTATTGCCTTCATTTTTCGAAGCAACCAACTCCAAAGAGACCGGTGCGCCATTAGATACCTGCTCCACACGCGAAGGCTGCACGCTCTCCGATGCTTTATCAACAGCATCAAGCACCTGCAGGCTGTCCGATGTAAGTTCCACTCCGCAAGGCACAGACAGGCTATCGGGCTGCTGTTCTACATTCCAAGCCAAATACTTGCCATCCAAAGTCTTGAATGCCATAATTGCTACATTATCAACTTCGCAAATAAAGTGTCCCGACTTTGGAATTGCACCATTTTTAGGAACAAAAGAGACTTTGCCACCTACATGATTGATATAATATTCCAATCCATCCTTACCGACAAAAACAAGGGAGTACTTCTTGCCATTTACGGGTTTGTTTATTTCATCAGCTGCAAACAGTTCGTCCTTTGCCGTTTTAATGGCCTTTTCGGAGAAAGCGGCATCCACATTCAACTTGAATTTGTCAAGTACCTTGCTTACAGGATAACCGACCTTGCCGTTAATACCACTGACAAAAGCTACCGTAACCTCCTTCTCGGGGATACCGGGCACATATTCGCTTTTCCACTGCGATGCCGGCAAACCGGCGGTAAGCATCTCCTCGCTTGGAACCGTTGTATAGTCTGTATAATATGAGCCTGGAACAACATTGTACATCACGACAGAGACTACAATTGAAGCCGATGAAATGGCTATTTTTTTCACATCATGCCTGCGTCCGATAGCCAAACAGAGTGAATGAGCACCCATCACCACTCCCGAAAGAATCGCATAGACACCGATATAGGGATATGCAAAGTACATCCAAGCTGCAACGAGCAACGGTTTCAGGTATAAATGGGATTTCTTCACAACCCAAGCTGCCAGCAACGACACAATGACTCCAAGCAGTGCGACATAGTAATAGCCGGGAAGTTTCAAATAGAAAATCCAATAACCGAGCTGCGTATTCGATGCCAACAAGGCTGCAACCGGCAACATAGCAAACAACCTGTATCTGTGCGATACATCAAACACCTTGCAAGTAAGCCAATATACAAGAATCAGCAGAGCTACATATATCGTTGCGCCAACTACAGGATTGTAGAAGAACTGCACCATGTAACATGCTACATAAGACAGCAAACCAGCCGGCGCAGACATCATCTCCTCGTAATAGAGATCGTCATACAGGAACAATGACAACTCATTGACTCGGAACAACAGCCCATCCTCATAGAATGCCAGTAAAGTCCATACAACGACAAAGGAGAGTATAACAAACGCATTTTTCAAAAGGAAATCCGGCAGACTCCATGCTTTAATATGCGTTTTTTCGCTTATCACCGAACAACACCTTTTCAAGGACTCAAGAAATGAGTTTTTCTTTTCTATGACCCTTGGTGTTGTTTTTGTATTCTGGTGGTTCTTGTTTTTCATATTGTTGGCTGTTTATTTCACGAAAAAAGGTTCCGTCCTGCCATGTCGAGCAGATAGTGGTCGAGCAACACCAATGCCGCCATAGCCTCAACTACCGGCACTGCGCGTGGGACAACACAGGGATCATGGCGGCCACGCGAAAGAAGCGTAGTTTCTGCGCCATCCTTGGTTACAGTAGGTTGCTCCATAAGCAGCGTTGCCACAGGCTTGAATGCCACCCTGAAATAGATGTCATTACCGTTTGATATACCGCCTTGAATGCCACCGCTGTTATTTGTACGGGTTGTAATCCTGCCTTCATCGTTATAGAATATATCATTCTGCTGCGAACCTCGACCGGTAGAGGCGACAAAGCCATTGCCATAATCAAACCCCTTGGCGGCGTTTATAGAAAGCATTGCCGATGCCAGTGAGGCCGAGAGTTTGTCATAAAGCGGCTCACCCAAACCTGCCGGTGCACCTTTAATGACACAGGTGACAACACCGCCTACGGTATCGCCAGCACGCTTCACCTCCATTATGAGGGACTCCATTGCAGCTGCAGCTTCCGCATCGGGGCAACGGACATCGTTGTTCTCGGCCTGTGACAGGTCATATGCCGTATACGCTGCCGGAAGAGATATTTCGCCGACACGCGATGTATAGGCAACCACATTGATACCCAACTGCTTGAGCACGAGTTTTGCCAAAGCGCCGGCACAAACTCGAACTGCTGTTTCACGCGCCGAAGAACGACCGCCACCACGATGATCGCGAATGCCATACTTGCAATCATATACATAGTCAGCATGAGATGGGCGGTAAGTGTCACGCAAATTATCGTAGTCGCCACTGCGATTATTGTTGTTCATGATGGTAAAAGCAATGGGAGCACCTGTAGAACGGCCTTCGAATATTCCCGAGAGGAACTGCACCTCATCTGCTTCGTCACGCGAAGTGGTAATTGCGCTCTGTCCCGGACGACGACGCGCCATCTCGCTACGGATAAAATCCTCATCTATGACAATACCGGCGGGATAGCCATCAAGCACACCACCAATTGCCATACCATGCGACTCTCCAAAAGTGGTAAGACGCAAAAGTTTGCCAATACTATTCATATCCTGCAACTCAATTAGTGACAGCAACCACCTTCACAGCCACCATCTCCGCCACAGCTGCCGCCATTGCAGCCACTGCAACCGCCACCACAACTACAAGAAGCCTTCAATGAATCATAGAACTTCTTCAGTTCGGATTCCTTTGCCGGACGCGACTCGACCACGCTGCCCACGAACTGGAGATCACAACCTGCAAGAGGATGGTTGAAATCCATGACAACCTTCAATGGGGTCACCTCCTTGACTGTACCGAGGATTGGAGAGCCGTCCGCACGCATCATCTCAACCACATTGCCGGCATAGATATGTGCCGAGTCGAACTTACCGTCAATAGTGAAGACCTCGCGGTCAAAGTCCTGAACATGATCAGGGTCATACTCGCCGTATGCATCGGCAAAAGGGATTGTAAAGTCAAACTCATCACCCTTCTTCAAGTTCTTGAGGTTGTCCTCAAAAGCATCAAGTGTATAGCCCACCCCGGTCAAGAATGCAAATGGTTGCTCACGGGTTGTCTTTTCAACCTCTTCACACTCTCCGTTACGGTGTGACAAAAGAGTATATGCCACACGCAGATATTTGTTCTCGTTTTCCATTGTTTATAGTATTTTTGATTATTTGCCAATTTGTGCAAAGATATACAAATTGTAGCCAAAAAGGCAACGACGGAAAGAAAAAAATAAAAAAACACACATTATAAATAAATATCGTGCATTATTGGCAAAAAAAACACGCGGTTTATAAAACCTTTTGCTATCTTCGCAAAGATATATCACAACTCCACATGAAACTGAAAAACTTTATACTGTTTCTGCTTGTCATGGCAGCTATCACCACATTCGGACAAGACAAAAAAATATCCGGAGACTCAAAGGGTCAACTCATCACACAGCAGGGTATGCAGTTGATAAAGAACGGCATGCCCTACCACTACATCGGCACGAACCTGTGGTATGCCTCCATATTGGGTTCAACCGGTGAAGGCGGCGACAGGGAGCGCCTATGCAGGGAATTGGACTACCTGAAAAGCATAGGTGTCACAAACCTGAGAATTCTGTCCGGCCCCGATGCCGGCAGCGCACTTGCCAACCCGGCAAAGCCATACCTGCAGAGTGCACCGGGAGTGCTCAACGACACCATTCTCCATGGACTCGACTTTGTCATTGCCGAACTTGAAAAGCGCGACATGGACGCTGTCATCTACCTGAACAATGCCTGGGACTGGAGCGGTGGTTATGGATTCTACCTCAAGGAGTGCGGTTATGGAGACTCGCCCAACACCAATGTCCCCGGCGGCTACAGCAAATATGTCGACTACTGCGCCAACTTCTCGCGCGAGCCAAAGGCTATTGAGATGTACTACAACTACATAAGGAGTATCGTTTCGCGCAAGAACAGCATAACCGGCCGCTGCTACAAGGACGAGCCTGCAATTATGGCATGGCAGTTGTGCAATGAGCCACGCCCATTTGCGAAAGACAACAAGGCTGCGTTTGCAAAGTGGATTTCCGAGGCCGCGGCGCTCATCAAGAGCATCGACCCTAACCACCTTGTCTCAACCGGAAGCGAGGGCAAATATGGCTGCGAAGTGGACATGGAGCTCTGCAAGGAGATCCACGCCGACAAGAACATCGATTACATGACAATACACATATGGCCCGTAAACTGGGGATGGGCACCACGCTCAAACCCCGACAGCGGTATTGAAAATGCCTGCATTGAGAGCGGGAAATACATTGCAGAACACATTGAACTTGCAAGACAGCTGGGCAAGCCTCTTGTAATTGAGGAGTTCGGTTATTCGCGCAAGGACAACATTTCGGGCACCGACATACCCACGGACAGCCGCGACATTTTCTACCGATACATATTCGAGCAAGTGGAGAACAGCGTTGTGCAAGGCGCCCCCGTTGTCGGATGCAACTTTTGGGGATGGAGCGGCTGCGGACGCCCACGCGACCTTGTATGGCAGCCTGGCGACGACTATCTGTGCGACCCGCCACATGAACCACAGGGCTGGTACTCGGTCTTTGACAGTGATACAACCACAATAGAAATCATCAAGGAATTTTCAAAAGCAATAACGAAATAAAAACTATAACAAGCTATGTACAAGAAAGACAACCGCATTGTTGCCACACTCGATGCAGGAGGCACAAATTTCGTATTCGGCGCAATGAAAGCCGGCGAGTTCATCATTGACCCGGTATCGGTACCGGCGCAGTCACACGACCTTGATCTCTGCCTGCAGAATATGGTCAACGGTTTCCAGCAGGTCTTTGACAAATTAGAGGAGAAACCCGTTGCCATCAGCTTTGCATTCCCGGGCCCTGCCGACTACCCCAACGGCATCATCGGCGGATACCTGCCAAACTTCCCATCATTCCGCGACGGCGTTGCGCTTGGTGCATTCCTCGAGGGCAAGTTCGGCGTGCCTGTGTTCATCAACAACGACGGTGACCTCTTTGCCTATGGCGAGGCACTCTGCGGTATGCTGCCCGAAATCAACAGCCGACTGAAGGAACTCGGTTCAACAAAGCAGTACAAGAACCTCATTGGCTACACTCTTGGTACAGGATTCGGAATCGGCGTGGTGATTGACAACAACCTGAACCGCGGCGACAACTCTTGCGTGGAGACATTCTGCCTGCGCCATAGGGATATGCCCGATGTAATTGTTGAGGACGGTGTTGCTATCCGTGCCGTTTGCCGCGTATATGGCGAGCAGAGCGGTAACCCCGACCACGGCCTCACTCCAAAGGACATCTGCGAAATTGCCGACGGTACACGCAAAGGTGACCAGGCTGCCGCCAAGGAGGCATTCGCATCACTCGGACGCGTTGCAGGTGCTGCAATCTCAACAGCTGTGACAATCATCGATGGCCTCGTTGTAATCGGCGGCGGTGTTTCGGCTGCAAGCCGCTGGATTATGCCGGCATTGCTCGAGGAGATGCGTTCAAAACTGCGCACACTTGGCGGTGACGAGGTTAACCTTGTACAGATGAAGGTCTATGACCTGGAAAACACCGATGAATTCGAGCTTTTTGCAAAGGGCGAGACCAAGAAAGTGAAAGTTTATGGCGAGGACAGATATGTCGACTACGACTGCCAGAAGCGCGTTGGCATTGCAATCTCAAAACTTGGTGCAAGCAAGGCCGTATCTGTAGGTGCATACGCCTTCGCACTCAGCGAACTTGACAAGAAACAGGCATAAACTATGACAAGAATAAAGAAAATAATCTCATCACTGCTGTTGCTGCTTGCCCCTGCTGTGGCAATGGCACAGAAACCGGCCGACCTGGTGAACCCGTTCATCGGAACTACCAATTTCGGCACAACCAACCCCGGAGCGGTTACCCCCAACGGAATGATGTCGGTAGTGCCATTCAATGTCATGGGCTCGGATCTCAATGTCTTTGACAAGGACCAGCGTTGGTGGTCGGCACCATACGAGTACAACAACAAGTTCTTCACCGGCTATGCACATGTCGCACTCAGCGGCGTGGGATGCCCCGAGGCATCGTCGCTCCTGGTGATGCCGACAAGTGGAGAGCTTGATGTCAACTATTTCAGCTACGGATCGGAATACACAGACGAGAAGGCAACCCCGGGATATTACAGCAACAAGCTCACCAAATATGGCATAAAGACCGAGGTGACAGCCACGACACGCTCGTCGTGCGAACGCTACACTTTCCCCGCCGGCAAGGGCAACATCATCCTGAACCTGGGACAGGGACTCAGCAACGAATGCGGTGCAATGGTACGCCGCGTGAGCAGCACCGAAATCGAAGGTTTCAAACTGCTCGGCACATTCTGCTACACGACACAAGCTGTATTCCCTGTCTATTTCGTGATGCGCGTGTCAAAGGCACCGACAAGCGAGGGACCATGGAAGTTCCAGCCACAGCTCACGGGTGTTGAGGCCGCATGGACACCCGACGACGGCACATATAAGCTCTACGAGAACTACTACCGCGAGGTTGCCGGTGACAACATTGGCTACCGTTTCTGCTATGACAACCTTGCCGAGGACGAACAAATCACCGTGCAAATGGGCGTTTCTTTCGTCTCAATTGAGAATGCAAGGGAGAACCTCAATGCCGAGCAGCAGGGCAAGGATTTCGACACAGTGTATGCGCTGGCTGTTGAGAAATGGAACAATGACCTTGGACGCATAAGCGTTGAAGGCGGCACACAGGAACAGCAGACAATTTTCTATACAGCACTCTACCATGCGCTCATCCACCCAAGCATCATCAGCGATGTAAACGGCGAGTATCCCAAGATGGAAAACGGAGAGACAGGCAAGAGCGACTACACACGCTACACTGTGTTCTCGCTCTGGGACACATACCGCAACCTGCACCAGTTGCTCACGCTCGTTTACCCAGAACGCCAGACCGACATGCTTCGCACAATGGTAGGCATGTACGAGGATTGGGGATGGTTGCCACGCTGGGAGCTGTTCGGACGCGAAACCTTCACAATGGAGGGCGACCCGGCAGCCATTGTCATTGCCGACAGCTGGATAAAGGGCTTGCGCGACTTTGACATTGAGACGGCATACGAGGCTATGCTCAAATCGGCGACAACCGAGGGTGCAAAGAACCTTATCCGCCCCGACATTGACCCATATATAAAGGATGGATATATCCCTTTATGGTACTTCTCCAGTGACCTTTCGGGCGACAACTCCGTGTCACACGCATTGGAGTACTGCTCGGCCGACTATGCCATTGCACAGCTTGCCGACTCGCTTGGAGACAAGGCACGCGCAAAGGAGTTCACAAAGCGTTCGCAGAGCTACCGCCGCTACTTCTGCAAGGAACATGGCACACTGCGCCCGCTGACAAAAGAGGGTAAGTTCCTTGGTGATTTCGACCCGGCCACAGGCAAGAACTTTGAGAATGTGCCCGGTTTCCACGAAGCATCGGCATGGTGCTACACATTTGCTGTTCCACACGACCTGGATGGACTCACAAAGCTCATGGGCGGAAAGAAGGATTTCATAAACAGCCTGCAGGGAGTGTTCGACAACGGTCACTATGACCCGGCAAACGAACCCGACATTGTATATGCTTACCTTTTCAGCCGCGTGAAGGGCGAGGAGTGGCGCACACAGAAAGAGGTGAAGAACATTCTCGACAATCACTACAAGAATGCTCCCGACGGCATCCCCGGCAATGACGATACCGGCACAATGTCGGCATGGGCAGTATTCTCAATGATGGGCATCTACCCCGATTGCCCGGGCGAACCTACCTACACCATCACAACACCGGTGTTCGACAAGGTACTGATAAACACCCCTGGCGAGAAGATTACAATTGAGTGCGACCGTCCCACTTCCGACTGTCACTACATTGACAACATTGAGGTAGGTGGCAAACAGAGCGGCTATCGCATAACACACAAGCAGTTGCTTGACAATGCAAACATCAAATTGAAACTAAAGAAAGAGGCAAAATGAAAATAAAGAATAGTATAATAGCACTCATGTTGCTGTTGGCAGCATGCACACCCAAACAGGAAGCTAAGCCCGTACAGGGACAGGAGACAGTACAGGAACAGGAAAAACTGACATCTTATGTCAACCCGCTCATCGGTAGCGGTGGACACGGCCATGTCTTTGTGGGTGCAAGCGTGCCTTTCGGTATGGTACAGCTGGGTCCTACCAGCATAAACCAAACATGGGACTGGTGTTCGGGCTATCACCAGGACGAGGCATCGGTCATCGGTTTCTCGCACACCCACCTGAGCGGAACTGGTATCGGCGACCTTTTCGATGTCACCGTAATGCCGGTTACAGGCGAGGTGCAGTATGAGCGCGGCACCTTTGACAACCCAGGCAGTGGCATGTGGTCTCTTGCCGAACGCACAAAAGAGATGGTGAAACCAGGCTACTATAGTGTACCGCTCACACGCTATGGCATCAAGGCCGAGATGACGGCCACTGCACGCGTAGGACTTCACCGCTACACCTTCCCCGAGAGCAAGGAGGCTGCAATTGTCTTTGACCTTGAGAACGGCGGATGCTGGGACGAGAGCACAGAGACATTCATGCAGGCCGAAGGGAACAAGCGCATCGTGGGCTACCGCTATTCAAAAGGCTGGGCAAAGAACCAGCGCATATACTTTGCCGCTGAGTTCGCAAAGCCATTCGACAGCTTTGAGTTGAAGGGGAACAAGGATATGTATGGCCGCGCTTCATTCACGACAACAGCCGGCGAGGAGGTGATGCTCAAGGTTGCTATATCACCCGTGAGCATCGACGGTGCCAAGCTTGCCCTTGAAAGCGAGCTTCCCGACTGGGACTTTGCAGCCGTTCAGACTGCAGCCGTTGACGCTTGGGAGAAAGAACTCTCACGCATAAAGATAGAAATAAAGGACGAGGAGCAGAAGAAAATCTTCTACACTGCAATGTACCACGCAATGATAGCGCCAATGCTCTTCAGCGATGTGAACGGCGACTACCGCGGTGCCGACGACAAGGTCTATAACAGCGACAAGCCACGCTACACATGCTTCTCACTCTGGGACACATACCGCGCAAAGCAGCCGCTGATGACAATTGTCCACCCGGAGAAAGCCGGAGAGTTCGTTGCCACAATGGTTGACATCTGCGACAAACAGGGCGACCTTCCTGTATGGCATCTGTGGGGCAATGAGACCGACTGCATGGTAGGTGACCCAGGCATACCCGTTGTTGCCGATGCCATCGTAAAGGGCATAGAGGGCTTTGACCGTGAGGCAGCATTCGCAGCAATCAAACAGACTGCAGCCGTTGAGGAACGCGGCAAGGAACACCGCCACAAGCATGGCTATATCCCTTGTGACATATTCAGCGAGGCCGTTGCTTTTGACATGGAGTACGCCATTGCCGACGCAGCCGCAGCCAACGCTGCAAAGGCACTGGGCAAGGATGCCGACTACGAGCACTTCACAAAAATGAGCCACAGCTACCGCACATTCTTTGACAAGGA
>JAEIGA010000729.1_pt1 | contig 48705 bp, 39 predicted proteins | sample 9270691 | NCBI WGS metagenome assembly JAEIGA01 (sample SAMN17057246, study PRJNA624740) | gut metagenome | biome: biome; isolation source: fecal sample | host: Bos grunniens | place: China: Xizang | collected 2019 | reverse complement strand
TATGTAGACAACAGAATTATGGTTGCTTCTCTTTTCTTAAAAGTAAATGATGAAGATTTTGATAAAAAATGTAAAAATATGTACATTGATGTTGCAAAAGAAATCGGTGAAAATATTCCCGTTGAAGTTGCAAACGATGGTGACGTAACTGCCCTTGCCGGCGCGATGGATTTGAATGACAATTCTGTGCTGGGTATCGCAATGGGTACCTCCGAAGCTGGCGGTTATGTGGATCCCCAGGGTAACATTACCGGCTGGCTCAACGAGCTTGCGTTTGTTCCCGTTGATTTCTGCGAAGATGCAATGGTGGATGAGTGGTCCGGCGACTATGGTTGTGGTGTGAAATACTTCTCCCAGGATGGCGTTATCAAACTGGCACCCGCAGCAGGTATTGAGTTGGATGAAAGCCTTTCCCCTGCTGAGAAACTGAAAGTGGTACAGGGCAAGATGAAGGAAGGCCATGAAGGTGCCGCTGCAATTTATGATACCATCGGTGCATACTTCGGTTATGCAATTGCGTTCTATAGCGAATTCTATGATATCAAGCATGTCCTGATCATGGGTCGTGTAACCTCCGGTGAAGGCGGTGTGATCCTTCTCGAGAGAGCACAGGAGGTATTGGACAAGGAGTTCCCTGAACTGGCTGCAAAGATTCAGCTCCACATTCCGGATGAGAATTCCCGTCGTGTAGGACAGTCCGTGGCTGCTGCAAGTTTGCCTAAGATTAATTAATCAAATACCTATTTAAGGATACAAACAACCTCTGAAAGCGTCATGCTTTAAGAGGTTGTTTTCTGTTCCATAACTTTCCGCAAACAGATTGATTATTTCGGAAAATTATGGTAGTATAGACAAGAAGTTTTTAGGGATATTTCGGAGGAAACAATTATGGAAGCTTACAAGCAGGAATTTATAGAATTTATGGTGGACAGTGGCGTATTGAAATTTGGCGAGTTCACCTTGAAGAGTGGCAGAAAATCCCCCTTCTTTATGAATGCGGGTGGATATGTGACCGGCTCGCAGCTTAAGAAACTGGGCGAGTATTACGCAAAGGCCATTCATGATAAATATGGTGATGACTTTGATGTGTTGTTTGGACCTGCATATAAGGGAATTCCTATCAGCGTGGTAACTGCCATTGCATACAGTGAACTGTATGGCAAGGAAGTGAGATACTGCTCCGACCGTAAGGAAGAGAAGGACCACGGCGCCGACAAGGGTAGCTTCTTGGGAAGCAAACTTCAGGATGGTGACAGAGTTATTATGATTGAGGATGTGACCACCTCCGGCAAATCTATGGAAGAGACCGTTCCCAAGGTAAGAGGTGCGGCTGACGTGACTATTGTGGGATTGATGGTTTCTCTGAATCGTATGGAAATCGGTTTGGGTGGCAAAATGTGTGCGCTGGACGAAGTGAAGGAGACCTACGGTTTCGACACCAATGCCATCGTAGATATGAAGGATGTTATCGAACATCTCTATAACAGACCTTATAAGGGCAAAGTGTACATTGACGACACTTTGAAGGCAGCAATTGACGAATATTACGCTGTTTACGGCGCATAATATTTCAAACAAAAGAGATATTTGGGCATTTCCTGAAAATAGAACATTTTCAGGGATGCCCATTTGGAGTTTTTTATGCAGAAAAGAAAAGGCTATAAATTTACAAATAAAACACAATCGAAACGGGCAATTATGTCGCTGATTTTAGGCATTATCAGTTTGATTTCTCTTTTTGCAGCGATTTGGAGAACTTTCCGTGCGGGAGGGCAGGCAACTGTGGGGTACGGCTTTACGGGACTGCTGGCCACTTTGTTTTCCTTGACAGGACTGGTGCTGGCTATTTTGCCCATCTACGAGAAGAAATATTATTATCTGATCCCTATTTTGGGCGTGGTGGTAAATGTACTTGCCCTGGCGTGGATTAGTTTGATTTTGTCTATGGGAGCAAATGGAGTATGAGTGAATTAGAGATATTACAGGAACGGTATGAACTGGCGTTGGAGCGCATTCGGGAGATTCCGGGAGAGGAATTGGGGAATGAAACGCTGGAGGATTACTTTCGCAAAGGGGTAGAGTTTCTTCTTATGATGGAGGAAACCCGCATTTTTGTGGAAGAGGGTGGTTTGACGGCAGCTTCCCTGGAGGAACTGGCCAATCGGAATCACGCTCTCTATACAGATATTCTGCCTGAAAATTATGAGAACAGTTATGGAAATCCCGAGTATGCAGTGCAAATGTTGGGTGCAACCTATGGGAAGGAATTGTGTGCCCTATATGCAGAATTGCGTCGTATGATTGGATTCGTGCATCGTCTGGCTTTGGAAGAACTGGTGATTCGCATGGAATTATTCGTGGAAGTCTATGGCGCCTTCCGCTACGCATATGCGGAAGAGAATACCCAACCCAAAGCAAATGACATTCGGGATGTGATGTATTGGTTCTACAATGATTACGCGGAAGTGATGACGGACCGACAAATCCGGGAGATGGTGGATCCTAAGGATTGCCATGCCGTGAAAATCATATCTGAAAGCAATTTAGACGATCCCAGATATCTATATAGATACGGCTTGTATGTGACCGAAAACGAGTTGAAAATGGCACAGTTTATGTCAACCTTGCCTAAGGAAACCCTCTACACCATGGCGGATACGTATACCGAAGGCTACCGCATTGGATTTGAAGCAACCGGGAAAGATTTGTCCATCAAAGAGACGGCGGGCTTATATTATCATTTGGGATTTGAGCGCATGATGCGTCGTGCCATTGAAAATTTAGCAAAATTGAATTTGGCACCCGTAGTGAATCCTGCCAACGTGGATAGTACCAGCCCTAACAGACAGTACGAATACGACCATAAGGACGACAAAGCGCTGTATTTGGACAAAATCTATATCAATCGCAAATTGGAAGTGACCCGTGAGGCCTACGAGCAGAGAAAAGAATTGGCAAAGGGCTATGCAGGGCCTGCAGTGGTAGAGACCTTTGGAGAAGAAGATTTTCAGCCTGTTAACAAATCGGAAGCGTGGAAACTGACCAAGGAACAGAACGATTTGTGGGTGAAATATACCTCCAAATCCGGTGCGCTGACCAGAGAATATATTCCTGCGGAGGAGAGAAGTTTTACCATTATCGCCTTCCCAGTGCCGCAAATTGGTCCTGTATTTGAGGAATTGTTTGAGGAAACCATCCGGATCAACACACTGGATTATATGCTGTATAGAGGCGTGCAGCAGAACCTAATCGATGCTTTGGATACTGCAGATTATGTGGAGATTAAGGGCTATCATGGCAACAAAACGGATTTGAGGGTGCAGTTGCATACCCTCTCTGACCCGTCGGCAGAAACCTTGTTTGAGAACTGCGTGGCGGATGTCAATATCCCGGTGGGGGAAGTGTTTACCTCCCCTAAATTGCAGGGAACCAACGGTAAACTTCATGTCACCAAGGTATTTCTAAATGGTCTGGAATACCGGGACTTGGAGATAGATTTTACGGATGGTATGATTGCAGACTATACTTGCGCGAACTTTGACACAGAGGAAGAAAACAAAAATTTTGTGAAAGAAAATGTGTTGTTCCGTCATGAGACCCTGCCTTTGGGCGAGTTTGCCATCGGCACCAATACGGTGGCTTATGTGGTGGCCAAACGATTGGGTGTGGAGGCTAAACTTCCCATTTTGATTGCAGAAAAGATGGGACCCCATTTTGCGGTGGGCGACACCTGTTATTCCCACGAAGAGGAGATCAAAGTATGCAATCCTGACGGCAAGGAAATTGTAGCCCGCTCCAACGAGGTGGCAGACCTTAGAAACACGGCACCGGACAAGGCTTATTTTAATTGCCATACGGATATTACCATTCCTTACGATGAACTGCAGGAACTGGTGGCAGTGACCGGGGAGGGAAACCGGATTTTGATTATCAGGGAGGGAAGATTTGTGCTTCCCGGCTGCGAAGAACTAAATAAAGCGTTTGAAGAGTAAATCAGACACAAAATATAGCAAAATTTAAGAGAAAATATCCAAAATTGGGTTGCATCTAACAGCGGATTTTAGTAAACTAAAAGAGAATAATCAGGATGGAGGAATATACAATATGGTAGGTATTGTAATGGGCAGCGATTCTGATATGCCGGTAATGGCAAAGGCTGCAGATATTTTAGAAGAATTAGGCATTCCTTATGAGATGACAATCATCAGTGCTCACAGAGAGCCTGACGTGTTTTTTGAGTATGCAAAGTCGGCTGAGGCGAAGGGATTTAAGGTCATCATTGCAGGCGCAGGCATGGCAGCACATCTGCCCGGTATGTGCGCGGCAATCTTCCCTATGCCTGTGATTGGTATCCCCATGCACACCACTTCCTTGGGTGGCAGGGATTCCCTGTATTCCATCGTGCAGATGCCTTCCGGTATCCCGGTGGCTACCGTGGCTATCAATGGTGGTGCAAATGCCGGACTTTTGGCAGCTAAGATTTTAGCGACTTCAGATGCAACTATTTTGGAAAAACTGAAAAACTACAGCCAACAGCTGAAGGAACAGGTTGTGGCTAAGGATGCAAAGTTGCAGGAAATCGGTTATAAGGCCTACATGGAGAGTCAGAAGAAGTAATTAATCAATTGGGGCGGATTACATACAAAATACAAAGTCGAAAAAACGACGGAAACGAGGAGAACATGGATTACAAGAAGGCTGGAGTGGACATCGAAGCCGGTTACAAATCGGTGGAATTGATGAAAAAATATGTAAAGGAGACCATGCGCCCTGAAGTAATGGGTGGTTTGGGAGGCTTCTCGGGAGCTTTCTCTTTAAGTGCCATCAAAGATATGGAGAACCCAGTGCTTCTGTCCGGTACGGATGGCTGCGGCACCAAGGTAAAATTGGCGTTTTTAATGGACAAGCATGATACCATTGGTATCGACGCTGTGGCAATGTGTGTCAATGATGTGGCATGCGCAGGTGGCGAACCCTTGTTTTTCCTGGATTATATTGCATGTGGTAAGAATATTCCTGAGAAGATTGCAACCATTGTAAAAGGTGTGGCAGAAGGCTGTAAGCAATCCGGCGCAGCACTGATTGGCGGCGAGACTGCAGAACATCCCGGTTTGATGCCCGAGGATGAATATGATTTGGCCGGTTTTGCAGTGGGCGTGGTGGATGCGAAAGATTTGATCACCGGTGAAAATATTAAGCCCGGCGACACTTTGATTGGTATCGCTTCTTCCGGTGTACATTCCAACGGATTCTCTCTGGTACGCAAGGTATTCGAAATGACCAAAGAGAGTCTGGATACATATTATGATGAATTGGGCACTACTCTGGGAGAGGCGCTGATTGCACCTACCAGAATCTACGTAAAAGCATTGAAAGCCATCAAGGAGGCAGGCGTTACCGTACATGGCTGTAGCCATATCACCGGCGGCGGATTCCAGGAAAATATTCCCAGAATGCTTCCCGAAGGCGTGCGCGCTGTAGTAAAGAAAGACAGTTACGAGATTCCTGCCATCTTCAAACTTTTGCAGAAGACAGGAAATATCGCAGAAGATATGATGTATAACACTTACAACATGGGTCTCGGTATGGTATTGGCAGTAGACCCTGCGGATGTTGACAAGACAATGGCCGCTATTGCATCTGCCGGCGATAAGGCATATATCGTAGGAACCTGTGAGGCAGGAGAAAAGGGAGTCACCCTATGCTAAAGATAGTAGTTTGTGTGTCCGGAGGCGGCACCAATTTACAGGCCATTCTGGATGCCATTGACAATGGAATCATTACCAATACACAGGTGATGGCAGTGGTGAGCAATAATGCCGGAGCCAAGGCTTTAGACAGAGCAAAAAATCATAATATCCCCGGGATTCTGATGAGCCCCAAGGCATACTCTGACAGGGCGGCTTTCGATCAGGCATTTACCGACAAAATGGTAGAACTGAATCCGGATTTGATTGTTTTGGCCGGATTTTTGGTGAAGATACCGGAGCAGATGGTGAAGAAATTCTCCAATCGTATCGTAAATATTCATCCTTCCTTGATCCCTTCTTTCTGTGGTGTGGGTTACTATGGTTTGAAGGTCCACGAGAAGGTGTTAGAGCGGGGGGCTAAGCTGACAGGTGCCACCGTACACTTTGTCAACGAAGGCATGGATGAGGGCCCCATCATTGCACAGAAGGCAGTCTATGTGGAACAGGAGGATACGCCGGAAGTGTTACAAAGACGGGTCATGGAAGAGGCGGAATGGATTCTTTTGCCACAGGCCATCGATGATATTGCCAACGGCAGAATTGCTGTAGTGGACGGTAAGGTGCGCAGAGTATAACGCACCATAGACAATAGAGAAAAAGAGGTAGACACATGAAGGTTTTGATTGTGGGCGGAGGCGGCCGCGAGCATGCCATCGCCATGAGCATGAAAAAAAGCAAGAGAGTGGATGCACTGTACTGTGTACCCGGCAATGCAGGTATTGCACAGATTGCAGAGTGTGAACCTTCCATCGGTGTGATGGAATTCGAAAAGGTAGTTGCCTATGCGAAAGAAAAAGAGATAGATTTGGTGTTCGTGGCACCCGACGATCCCTTGGTGGGCGGTCTGGTGGATGCCCTGCAGGCGGAAGGTTTTAGAGTGTTTGGACCCAACAAAGCAGCGGCAATCTTGGAGGGAAGCAAGGCATTTTCCAAGGATTTGATGAAAAAGTATAACATCCCCACTGCTGCATACGAGAATTTTACGGACCCTCAGGCAGCGCTTGATTATTTGGAAACAGCAAATATGCCCATTGTTCTGAAAGCAGACGGTCTGGCTTTGGGAAAAGGTGTGTTGATTTGTAATACCTTGGAAGAGGCGAAGGCCGGCGTAAAAGAGATTATGCAGGACAAACACTTTGGTGACGCAGGAAACTGCATGGTTATTGAGGAGTTTATGACAGGTCGTGAAGTGTCCGTGCTTTCCTTTGTGGACGGCAAGACCATCAAGGCCATGACCTCCGCCCAAGACCATAAGCGTGCAAAGGATGGGGACCAAGGCCTGAATACAGGCGGTATGGGAACATTCTCCCCGACTCCTTTCTACACCGAAGAAGTGGATGAATTCTGTAAAAAATATATTTACCAGCCCACAGTGGATGCTATGCGTGCGGAAGGACGGGAGTTTAAGGGCGTCATCTTCTTTGGCTTGATGCTTACCCCCAATGGTCCCAGAGTATTGGAATACAACGCCAGATTTGGCGACCCGGAGACGCAGGTGGTGCTGTGTAGAATGAAGAATGATATCATAGATGTTATCGAGGCTTGTATCGATGGCACTTTGGATAAAATTGATTTACAGTTTGAAGACAACGCTGCAGTTTGCGTGGTGCTTGCTTCCGACGGATATCCTGAAAAGTACGACAAGGGATTTGAAATCAAAGGCTTGGAGAACTTTGACGGAAAAGAAGATTTCTTCTGTTATCACGCAGGCAGTAAGTTTGATGCAAACGGACGAATCGTAACCAATGGAGGCCGTGTGCTGGGTGTTACCGCGACCGGAGCGACCCTAAAAGAGGCGAGAGCCAAGGCATATCAGGCTACCGAATGGATTTCCTTTGAGAACAAATATATGCGCCACGATATTGGCAAGGCGATTGATGAAGCATAGGGAGGAAACTTAAGATGAGTAAACTACTAAAGGTAACAAGTAAACTGCGCGTGTTCACCGGCATGTTAGCCATTGCGTTGTGCGTGGCGATGTGTAGTGAAAGCCTTGGATTTGTCAGTTTGGCAGACCGCCAGGGTGTGATTACGGCATCTGCTGCGAAGATTCGTGAGGATGCATCTTCATCCAGCGAGCAGGTGGGCAGAGTAGAAGAAGACACGAAAGTTACAGTATTGGGCGAAAAGAAGGGTGCCGACGGATATACTTGGTATGAGATTTCCGCTGATGGCGTCACCGGTTACGTGCGTTCGGATTTGATTGAAGTGGATGAAGCGGAGGCAGAGGTCACCAAGGTGGAGGCAACTGCTGCAAAGGTAAGTGGAGATAGCAAGGTAAGAGTACGTGCCAATGCTTCCACATCCAGTGATACCGTGGCTTCCATTCCTGCAGAAACCGCTTTGACGGTGACAGGAAAAGCCACTGCTTCCGACGGCAAACTTTGGTATGAGATTAATTGTATTGTAAATGGTGAGCAGATCGACGGATTTATCCGTAGCGATTATGTGGAAATGGAAGAAGAGCCTGCCGATGTGGCAGAGCCTACCCCCACAGAAGAGCCTGCAGCACCTGCTGAGCCGGATGCCCCTTATTACATCAAGGACCAGGAAGGTGTATGGTTCTTAGTGGAGAATAACGTTGATGGTGAAGATGTGGGTTGGGAAATCCAGAGCCTCTTCGATGGTATCGAAAAGAATGCAGAAGCATATAACAATAGTCAGAAGACCGTGAAGAGCCAGAGAACCGTGATTATCATTTTGGCATTCTTGTTGGTGGCAGCGGCAGCCGGCATCGGTTTCCTGTTGTTCAAGGTAAGAGATTTAAACGATGCAGGATATTACGAGGACGCAGAGGAAGAAGAGTTGCGTAGAAAAGATGCCGTCAAGGCAAGAAGTAATGCAGTCGTAATGCATACCATAGGGGAAGATGCACCTGCCCGTCCCCAAAGACCTGCAGCACCTCAAGGGGCAAAGCCTGTAGCACCTCAGGGCGCAAGATCTGCGGCACCTCAGGGCACAAGACCTGCGGCACCCCAGGGCACAAGACCTGTAGCACCTCAAGGGGCAAGACCTGCAGCACCCCAGGGCACAAGACCTGTGGCACCTCAGGGGGCAAGACCTGTAGCGCCTCAGAGTGCAAGACCTGCGGCACCTCAGGGCACAAGACCTGCGGCACCCCAGGGGGCAAGACCTGCGGCACCTCAAAGTGCAAGACCTGCACAGCCCAAGAACTTTATGGCAGAGGATGATGAGTTCGATTTTGAATTTCTGAATTTTGAAGACGACAAATAGTTTTTCACATAAAGAGAAAAAAACAGGGAATATTCCATAGGGGATACTCCCTGTTTTACACAGATATAAAGGGGCGGTCATTATACTGCCGGAATGAGAGGACAGAATGCAGCCGAAATTTACGGAAAATGCACAAACTGTATTAAAGCATGCAGCAGCAATTGCCAAGCGTCTGAAACAGGGCTATGTGGGTACAGAACACATCCTGGCGGGATTGCTGAAGGAAAACAAAGGCATTGCCTATAAGGTTTTAACAGACAATGGGATAGAACTGTCTAAGGTCATGGACATGATTCGGGAACTGATTGCCTTTGAAAATGGTGCTGCCATAGCAGAGCGTGAAGGGTATTCCCCCAGAGCCGAAAAGGTGCTGAAGGAAGCTGCAGAAATGGCACCCCGACTGGGGCATAAAGAAATCGGTACAGAGCACCTACTTCTTGCCATCCTTAAGGAAGGGGAGAATGTGGGAGTTCGTCTGCTCAATACACTGGGTGTAAATCCGGGTAAAATCTATGCAGAGACCCTGCAGGCAATTGGCGTGAATCCGGAAGCCTTTAGAGAAGATTTGAACCGCAAGAACGGTGGGAAGGAGAAACTATCCACCTTAAGTCAGTACAGCCGTGATCTGACTGCTTTGGCGGCTCAAAATCAACTGGACCCCTGCATCGGCAGAGAGGAAGAAATCAACCGATTAATTCAAATCTTAAGCCGTCGTACCAAGAACAACCCCTGCCTCATCGGAGAACCCGGTGTGGGTAAGACAGCAGTGGTAGAAGGACTGGCACAGCGCATTGTGGCAGGCAAAGTCCCTGCTACTGTAAAGAACAAGCGGGTGATGACGCTGGATTTATCCGGTATGGTTGCCGGCAGCAAATACCGTGGTGAGTTTGAAGAAAGAATTAAAAAACTAATTTACGAAGTGACTGCAGACGGCAATGTAATTCTTTTCTTAGACGAATTGCATACTATCATTGGTGCCGGCGGTGCAGAAGGCGCCATCGATGCATCAAATATTTTAAAACCTTCTTTGGCCAGAGGGGAGTTGCAACTGATTGGTGCTACTACCATAGCAGAATACCGTAAATATATTGAAAAGGATGCAGCTTTAGAGAGACGCTTCCAGCCTGTCAATGTGGAGGAACCCACAGAAGAGGAAGCAATTGGTATTTTGACCGGCATCAGAAGCAGATATGAAGAACATCACAGGGTACAGATTACAGATGAGGCCGTAGATGCGGCAGTGAAATTGTCTGCACGCTATATCAATGATAGAAATCTTCCGGACAAAGCCATCGATTTGATCGATGAAGCGGCTTCCAGTGCCAGACTTCGCACCATGGTGGTGCCTAAGAAGCAGGAAGAATTGCAGGAAAAGATTCAAGAAATCGACGGCCTTATGGAAGAGGCGGTTCGAAATCAAGAGTTCCGTCAGGCCTCAACTTTGAAAAAAGAACAGGATGCGCTTTACAAGAAATTAGAGGCAGCAAAGAAGCGCTCTATCGAAAAGGAAGCGAAGCAGGAGATTATCGTGGGAGAAGAGGAAATTGCGGAAGTGGTTTCCACCTGGACCAAAATTCCTGTGAAGAAGCTGGCACAGAAAGAAACAGAGCGTCTGTTGAAATTAGAAAGTATTTTGCATAAAAGAGTGATTGGACAGGAGGAAGCTGTGAGCAGCGTGTCCAGGGCAATGCGCCGCGGCCGTGTGGGTCTCAAAGACCCCAAGCGCCCTATTGGTTCCTTCCTGTTTTTGGGACCCACCGGTGTGGGTAAGACAGAACTGTCTAAGGCATTAGCCGAGGCTATGTTTGGTTCTGAGGATGCCATCATAAGAGTGGATATGTCAGAGTATATGGAAGGACATTCTGTTTCAAAAATGATTGGTTCACCGCCCGGATATGTGGGATTTGACGAAGGTGGTCAGCTCAGTGAGAAGGTGCGCCGCAATCCCTATTCTGTTGTATTGTTCGACGAAATAGAAAAGGCTCATCCGGATGTGTTCAATATCCTGCTACAGGTATTGGATGACGGACATATTACGGACTCCAAGGGAAGAAAAGTAAGTTTTAAAAACACCATTCTCATTATGACCTCTAATGCAGGCGCTCAGCGTATCGTAGACCCTAAGAATCTGGGTTTTGCCTCCGGCAACGATGCCAAGCGGGATTATGAGAAGATGAAGTCTGCAGTGATGGACGAAGTGAAGAAAAGTTTCAAACCGGAATTCATCAACCGAATCGACGATATCATTGTATTCCATCAGCTGACTACTGATAATATGAAGGAAATCGTGAATCTGTTGGCAACCGGTCTGTATAAGAGATGTCAGGAACAGATGGATATCAATTTGACCATTTCGCCGGCACTCAAAGAACATTTGGTAACCAATTATGCGGACAACAAGATGGGAGCCAGACCCTTGAAGAGAGCAATTCAGTCTGTGGTGGAAGACGCCATGGCAGAGGAAATCCTTGCCGGCAAGATCGCTCGGGGCGATAAAGTATTGGCCGGATATAAAGAAGGCAAAGTGGTATTTACAGTGAAGTAAGGAAAAGCAATATGGCAAAAGGAAAAACAACAACCATATTTTATTGTCAAAATTGTGGTTACGAATCTACCAAATGGATGGGACAGTGTCCGGGATGTAAGGAGTGGAACAGTTTCGTGGAAGAGACTGTGAGCAAAGCATCTTTAAGCGCAGGTAAAGTAGGAGAGCGTAAAGAAAGAAGCAATCCCACCGTTCTATCCCAAGTGACCATTGCGAAAGAAGACAAAATGTCCACCGGAATGGACGAACTGGATAGAGTTTTGGGTGGTGGTATTGTGCAGGGTTCACTTACCTTAGTGGGTGGCGATCCCGGTATCGGCAAGTCCACCCTATTGCTGCAGGTGTGCAAAAATATGTCCGATGCAGGCCGCAAGGTGCTCTATATTTCAGGAGAGGAATCTTTGCAGCAGATCAAAATGCGTGCGGATCGAATCGGTCGATTCACCGAAACCATGCTTCTTTTGTGTGAGACCAATCTGGAAGATATTGCAGAGATTATCCGCAAAGAACAGCCCCAGGTGGTAGTCATCGACTCCATTCAAACCATGTACAGCGATGAGGTGTCAGCGGCACCGGGCAGTGTGTCACAGGTAAGAGAAGCCACGGGGATGTTGCTACAGTTGGCAAAGGGCCTGAATATTTCCATTATGATTGTAGGTCATGTGACCAAGGAAGGCACCGTAGCCGGTCCCAGAGTATTGGAACACATGGTGGATGCAGTACTTTATTTTGAGGGCGACAGACATGCCTCTTATCGAGTTCTAAGGGGCGTAAAGAATCGTTTTGGCTCCACCAATGAAATTGGCGTTTTCGAGATGCGGGAACAGGGTTTGGTGGAAGTGAAAAATGCTTCGGAATATATGCTGAACGGCAGACCCGAAGGGGAGAGCGGTTCCGTGGTGTCCTGTACTATGGAAGGTACCCGGCCTCTACTCATAGAGATTCAGGCACTTGTTTGTCATAGTAATTTTGGTATTCCCCGCAGACAGTGCACGGGAACGGACTTTAACCGTGTGAACCTTCTGATGGCGGTGCTGGAAAAGCGCTCCGGCATTCAACTGGGCTCCTGCGATGCTTATGTGAACATCACCGGCGGTATGAAGATACAGGAACCCGCCATAGATTTAGGGATTGTTATAGCAATACTGTCCAGTTTCAAAAACAAGCCCATCAGTTCTAAACTGATTGCCTTTGGCGAAGTGGGTTTAAGTGGCGAGGTAAGAGCCGTAGCTCAGGCGAAGCAGAGAGTGGCGGAGGCGGAGAAATTAGGTTTTACCACCTGTGTGGTACCCTATGTCTGCGCACAGGAATGTGCCAAAGGAAGTAAAATAGAAGTCATTGGTGTGAAGACTGTACAGGACGTGATCGATAAAGTGTTTGCTTGAATTTAAGCATACATATAATAGTAGAAGAAATACGAAATTTGTGCTTGATTATTCGCATAGAATGTGTTAAGATAGCATTCGTCGGTGACATTCACCGACAAATAGGGGAATAGTACAATGGTAGTGCGACGGTCTCCAAAACCGTTAATGGGGGTTCGATCCCCTCTTCCCCTGTACGAAAAGCGGAAGCCTTCAGGACTTCCGCTTTTTCTTTGTTTGCTGCAAATATCAGTTGCGAATTGTTTTTCTAATAAATAGCAAAGGCGCCGCGAATCATCGCTAGCGCCTCTGCATAAAGGGGAATTCTCGTTTAGTATACCTTTGGAAGAGCCAAATGTCAACAAAAAATGACAAGGAGTTGTCTGAAAATTTATAATTTTTTAATTTTTACTGTACTTTTGAAAAATTTGTGGTAAAATAAAACTACACTTGTGTCATTTTTTGATGTGGTGATGTACGAAAGACCTTTGTTTTACTGGAGATTATCAGGTTATGGGAGAGAAATCCATACAGAAGAAAAAGTACATATTGGAAACCGCACGTAAGGTATTTGTGGAGAAGGGATATAAGAAAGTAACCATGAAAGACATCGTAGAAGCCTGCGATATCAGCCGTGGTGGTCTTTACTTATATTTCGAAAGTACTGCACAGATTTTTATGGAAGTATTGAAGATGGAGAGTCAGGAAGATGATGATGTGTTTGGTGACCGCATTTCTCCTGATGCCAGTGCTTCTGATATATTGCTTCTCTTTTTGAAGGAGCAGAAGAAGGAACTTCTCAGAAAGAATAATACATTGACACAGGCAATTTACGAATATTATTTTGAGAATCGTCCGGCGAAGAAGGACAATCCTCTGAAGAAGCAGTTTGATATGGCGGCCAAAGTCATTGAGAAACTTATCGAGGATGGCGTCAGAGACGGAGAGTTCTATTGTGAAGATTGTGAGGGGGCAGCCAGAAACATTATGTTTGTGCTGGAAGGCCTGAAAATTTTCAATCAAACTGTCGGAATTACACCGGATATGGTAGACCGGGAAATTCTCTTTATATTGCAAACATTAAGTGTCGAAGAATAACCCGAATTCCTCGGCATTTAATTTGTAAAAGGATAGTTTTTAGAAAAAAATATCACTTGGAGGACACTATGGTAAGACGAATCTATGTAGAGAAAAAAGCACCGTACGCTGTGAAAGCGAGAGAATTGCATGAAGAAATGGAGGGATTTCTCGGCATCAAGGCCCAGGCAGTGAGGGTATTTATTCGCTACGATGTGGAAAATATTTCTGATGAAATATTCGAAAAGGCTTGTACCACAGTTTTTTCCGAGCCCCCTGTAGATGATTTGTATTTAGAGCAGATAGAAGTACCGGCAAATGCCAGAGTATTTTCCGTAGAGTACCTGCCCGGCCAGTTTGACCAGAGAGCAGACTCTGCAGTGCAGTGTGTGCAGTTTTTGAAGGAAGATGAGGAACCCATCATCCGCACTGCTGTTACCTATATGATTATCGGCGATATCACCGAGGATGAATTTGCAAAGATCAAATCTTATTGTATCAACCCTGTAGATTCCAGAGAGACCGGCAGTGTGAAGCCGGATACTTTGGTGACGGTTTTTGATGAGCCCGCAGATGTTATCATCTTTGATGGATTCATTGATATGAACGAAAAGGCATTGAAGGAGTTGTATGATTCTCTTTCTCTTGCCATGACCTTCAAAGACTTTTTGCACATTCAAAACTATTTTAAGAATGATGAAAAACGCAATCCTTCTATGACAGAGATTCGCGTATTAGATACCTATTGGTCCGACCACTGTCGTCATACCACCTTTTCTACGGAACTGACGGAAGTGGAATTTGGTGATGGCTTCTATCGTGAGGCGTTGGAGGGCACCTATCGGGATTATTTAAGTACCCGTGAAGATGTGTTCCAAGGCAGAAAAGATAAGTTCATCTGCCTCATGGATTTGGCGTTGATGGCCATGAGAAAGTTGAAAAAAGAAGGCAAGCTGAATGATATGGAGGAATCCGAGGAAATCAATGCTTGTTCTGTTGTAGTGCCTGTAGAAATGGATTATGGCGACCATGTGGAGACCCAGGAGTGGTTGGTGTTCTTTAAGAATGAGACCCACAACCATCCTACAGAAATCGAACCTTTCGGTGGTGCGGCTACCTGTCTGGGTGGTGCCATCCGTGATCCCCTCTCCGGAAGAGGATATGTATATCAGGCTATGCGTGTAACCGGTGCGGCAGACCCCACTGTTCCCGTGGCAGATACGCTGAAGGGTAAATTGCCTCAGAAGAAGCTGGTGCGCGGAGCGGCAAACGGTTATTCTTCCTATGGTAACCAGATTGGTTTGGCAACCGGATTTGTAAAAGAGATTTATCATCCTAATTATATTGCAAAGAGAATGGAAATCGGTGCAGTTATGGGTGCTGCGCCCAGAAAGAATGTCATCCGTGAGACCTCCGATCCCGGAGATATCATCATTCTGTTGGGCGGACGTACCGGCCGTGACGGTTGTGGCGGTGCTACCGGTTCTTCCAAGGTGCACACAGAAGAGTCCATTGAGACCTGTGGCGCAGAAGTGCAGAAGGGTAATGCACCTACAGAACGTAAAATTCAGAGATTGTTCCGCCGTGCGGAGGTTTCTTCTATCATTAAGAAGTGTAACGACTTTGGTGCCGGCGGCGTTTCCGTTGCCATTGGTGAGTTGGCAGACGGCCTTTCCGTAGATTTGGACAAGGTGCCTAAGAAGTATGCCGGTCTGGACGGTACGGAACTTGCCATTTCTGAGTCTCAGGAGCGTATGGCGGTGGTAGTAGATGCCAAGGATGTAGAGAAGTTCTTAGGTTTCGCAGCAGAAGAAAACTTAGAGGCTGTACCTGTGGCTACCGTGACAGAAGAGCCCAGACTTGTTTTGAATTGGCGTGGCAAAAAGATTGTTGATTTGAAACGTGCCTTCCTGGATACCAATGGTGCCCATCAGGAGACCACTGTGAAAGTGGATATTCCCGACGAGAAGCAAAATTATTTTGCTCAGTGGGCGATTCCTGCAGTTGGAGAAAAAGTAGAAGCGGGCGATGTGAAGAACGCATGGCTTACCCTGCTTCATGATTTGAATGTATGTTCCCAGAAGGGCCTGGTAGAGATGTTTGACTCCTCTATCGGCGCAGGTAGTGTGCTGATGCCCTATGGTGGAAAATATCAGTTAACTGAGACCCAGACCATGGTAGCAAAGCTTCCTGTACTTCAGGGCAAAACAGATACCGTGACCATGATGAGTTATGGTTTCGATCCTTATATGTCCTCTTGGAGCCCTTATCACGGCGCAATTTACGCTGTTTTGGAGTCCATGTCCAAGATAGTGGCATGTGGTGGCGATTATTCCAAGATTCGCTTCACCTTCCAGGAGTATTTCCGCAGAATGACCTCCGATCCTTCCAGATGGAGTCAGCCGTTTGCAGCACTTCTTGGTGCTTATAATGCGCAGATGGGCTTTGGCCTTCCTTCCATCGGCGGTAAGGACAGCATGTCCGGTACCTTCCAGGATATTGATGTGCCTCCTACACTGGTTTCCTTTGCAGTGGATGTGGCAAAACAGGGACATATTGTCACTCCGGAACTGAAGAAAGCCGGCAATGTGCTGGTTCGCTTCGCTATTGAAAAAGATAAATTCAATGTGCCTGTCTATGAGACGGTGGCAAAGATGTATGCCCAAATTCATGAATTGGTATTGGCAGGTGCGATTGTTTCCGCATATGCATTGGATGCGAAGGGTGTTGCTGCGGCGATTTCCAAGATGGCGTTTGGTAACAAACTCGGTGTCGCTATTGACCCTGAAATGTCTGCACCGGCGTTGTTTGTCAATGCTTCCGGCGATATCGTGGCTGAGGTTCCTGCGGATAAGATGGAAGAATTGAATGCAAGCAAGGTGCCTTATCAGCTGATTGGTACCGTTACCGCGGATGCGGCATTTGCGGTAGGAAATGTGACCATCACCATGGAAGAAGCACTGGCCTCCTGGACTTCTAAGCTGGAGAAGGTATTTGCCACCAAGGCAAGCAAAGAAACTACCCCCGTGAACAGCGATGTATATCGTGCGGACCACATTTATGTATGTAAAAATAAGGTGGCAAAACCCACCGTATTTATTCCTGTTTTCCCCGGTACCAACTGTGAGTACGACAGTACCAAGGCATTTGAACGTGCCGGTGCTAATGTGGTCACTAAGGTGTTCCGTAATCTGTCCGCACAGGACATTAGAGAGTCCGTGGACGAATTTGAAAAAGCCATTTCTCAGGCACAGATTATTATGTTCCCCGGCGGTTTCTCTGCAGGTGATGAGCCTGACGGAAGTGCCAAGTTCTTTGCAACTGCTTTCCAGAACGAGAAGATGAAGGAAGCGGTTATGAAGTTATTGAATGAAAGAGATGGTTTGGCTCTGGGTATCTGTAATGGTTTCCAGGCATTGATTAAGTTGGGACTGGTGCCTTATGGTGAAATCGTAGGTCAGGATGAGAATTCTCCTACTTTGACCTTCAATACCATCAACCGTCACATCTCTAAGATGGTATATACGAAAGTTGTTTCCAACAAATCCCCTTGGTTGCAGGGTGCAGAACTTGGTGCAACCTATTGTAATCCCGCATCCCACGGTGAGGGACGTTTCGTGGCTCCCAAGGAGTGGTTGGATAAACTGTTTGCAAACGGCCAGGTGGCTACCCAGTACGCTGATCAGGACGGCAATATTTCTATGGATGAAGAGTATAATATCAATGGATCTTATGCTTCCATTGAAGGTATTACCTCCCCTGACGGACGTATCCTTGGTAAGATGGCTCATTCCGAGAGAAGAGGAGAGGCTGTCGCCATCAATATTTACGGTCAGCAGGACATCAAAATCTTTGAATCCGGCGTAAAATATTTTAAATAAAATAGGAAAAAATAGACAGGTACATCTTGCCTGTCTATATTTCTGTGTGTTATAATATCGTGATGCAAAAAAATGGAAGAAGATAGAAAATATTACAAATATAGGAGAAGCATATGAAGGCGTTTTTAATTTTAGAAAATGGCACCGTGTTTGAGGGAACTCACATCGGCGCCGATAAAGAGGTCATCAGCGAAGTTGTATTTGACACTGCCATGGTTGGATACCTGAGCGTGTTAACAGATCCTACCTATGCCGGACAGGCGGTATGTATGACATATCCCCTGATTGGAAATTTCGGTGTCAGCAAGGAGGACATGCAATCAGCGAAAGTGTGGCCGGACGGCTTCATCGTGAAAGAACTTTCCCGTATCCCCAGCAATTTCCGCTGTGATGTTTCCATCCAGGAGTTCTTGGAGGAGCACCATGTGGCAGGTATTGCAGGCATTGACACCAGAGCACTGACCAAGATTTTGAGAGACCAAGGCACCATGAATGGTATGATTACCACCAACTGTGCTTTTGACAAGGAAGAAGTATTGCAGAAAATCAAAGCATATAAAGTGGGCAGAGCAGTGGAAAAGGTGACCTGTCAGGTACCTTATCAGGTGGCACATACCACAGACCTTGCACAGAACGGTCCTTTGTCCGGGTCTGCGCGCTTTGACAAAGATGCTTATGAAAACGGAGAGAGAGAACCCATTCCTACCAATGTCAAGGAACTGAATGGTTTGGGATTATCGGCAGCAGTGCTTGACTTGGGAGCCACCGCAGATGTGATTCAGGCATTGGCCATCAGAGGTTGCAGCGTGTCGGTTTACCCCGCCCATACCAAGGCGGAGGAGATATTGGCGGCACAGCCTGACGGTATCCTGATTAGCAACGGCCCCGGAGACCCCAAAGAGTATCCTGAAATCGTAGAAGAATTGAAAAAGATATATGAATCCGACATTCCTGTATTTGCCATTGGTTTGGGACATCAATTGATGGCTCTGGCTACCGGTGCGGATACTTATAAGATGAAATGTGGTCACAGAGGTGGCAATCATCCTTCTAAGGACCTTGTCACAGGACAGGTACACATTGTTACCCTGAAGCAGGGATACGCAGTGGATGCAAGCACCTTGGATGCGGCAAAGATGCGTGAGACAGGAAGAAACGTCAACGATGGCACCAACACTGCCATTGATTATGTCGGAAAGAAGATTTTTTCCGTACAGTACAGGCCGGAAGGAAACGGTGGGCTCTTGAGCAGCAGCTATTTGTACGACAGACTGATTACAATGATGAAAGGAGAGAACTAATATGCCTAAGAATCCAGAGATTAAGAGAGTAATGGTCATTGGTTCCGGTCCTATCGTCATCGGTCAGGCGGCAGAGTTTGACTATGCAGGTACACAGGCGTGTCGTGCCCTGAAGGAAGAAGGTCTGGAAGTTATTTTGGTAAACTCTAATCCGGCAACCATTATGACGGATAGAGACATTGCAGACAAGGTATATATTGAGCCCCTAACCATCCAGGTTTTGGAGCAGATCATTGACAAAGAAAAACCCGACAGCATCCTGCCCAACATGGGTGGACAGGCTGGTCTGAACTTGGGTATGGAATTAGAAGAATCCGGATTTTTGGCATCCCGTGGCATCAAGCTCATCGGTACCACGGCAGCTACCATTCGGAACGCAGAAGGTCGTCAGGAATTCAAGGACCTGATGGAACGTATTGGCGAGCCCTGTGCTGCTTCCCTGGTTGTGGAGACTGTACAGGACGGTATTGATTTTACCAATACCATCGGTTATCCTGTGGTACTTCGTCCCGCGTATACCCTGGGTGGTTCCGGCGGCGGTATTGCCTACAATCAGGCACAACTGGAAGAAATTTTGGAGAATGGTCTGAGACTTTCCCGTGTGGGACAGGTTTTGGTGGAGAGATGTATTGCCGGATGGAAGGAAATTGAATTTGAGGTAATGCGTGATAGCGCAGGTACCTGTATTACCATCTGTAGCATGGAAAATATTGACCCCGTAGGTGTGCATACCGGTGACAGTATTGTAGTGGCACCTGCACAGACATTGAGCGAGAGAGAGTACGCAATGCTTCGTGCCTCTGCGCTGAATATCATCAACGAATTAAAGATTACCGGTGGATGTAACGTACAGTTTGCTTTGCATCCCACCAGTTTTGAGTATTGTGTGATCGAGGTAAATCCTCGTGTGAGCCGTTCTTCTGCATTGGCTTCCAAGGCATCCGGTTACCCCATTGCTAAGGTGGCTGCAAAGATTGCACTTGGTTACAATCTGGACGAGATTAAGAACGCCATCACCAAGACCACATATGCCGGCTTTGAGCCCACTTTGGACTACTGTGTTGTGAAGTTGCCCAGACTTCCCTTTGACAAGTTCATCACTGCAAAGAGAAGCCTGACCACACAGATGAAAGCAACCGGTGAGGTAATGAGTATCTGTGACAGCTTCGAGGGCGCTATGATGAAGGCAATCCGTTCTTTGGAACAGCATGTGGATTGTCTGAAGAGTTACGATTTCAGTGCTCTTTCTGTAGAGGAATTGAAGGAGCGTTTGGCGAAGGTAGACGATCAGCGTATCTGGGTGATTGCCGAAGCACTTCGCAAGGGTATGAGGTACGATGAAATCCATGAGATCACCATGATTGATACCTGGTTTATCGACAAACTTGCGATTTTGGTGGAGATGGAGCAGGCGCTTCAGACCCAGCCTTTGACAGTAGAACTTTTGAAGGAAGCAAAGAGAATCGAGTATCCTGATAACGTGATTGCCCGTCTCACCGGCAAGACCGAAAATGAGATTAAGCAGATGCGTTACGACAATGGTATCGTTGCAGTATTTAAGACTGTAGATACCTGTGCGGCAGAATTCGAGGCATCTACCCCTTACTATTATTCTGTGTATGGCGGTGAGTGTGAGGTAGACAGAAGCCACGACCGTAAGAAGGTGCTGGTACTTGGTTCCGGTCCTATCCGTATCGGACAGGGTATCGAGTTTGACTATTGCTCCGTACATGCCACCTGGGCATTTGCAAGAGCAGGATACGAGACCATAATCATCAATAACAATCCCGAAACCGTATCTACGGACTTCGACATTGCAGATAAGCTTTACTTTGAGCCCCTCACACCCGAGGATGTGGAATCCATCGTGAACATTGAAAAACCCGATGGCGCCGTGGTACAGTTTGGTGGACAGACTGCTATTAAATTGACAGAAAGCCTAATGAAGATGGGTGTGCCCATTTTAGGAACTCAGGCAGAAGATGTAGATGCGGCAGAAGATAGAGAAATCTTTGACCGTATTTTGGAGCAGACCGAAATTCCTCGTGCAGCAGGTGGTACCGTATATACCGCAGAGGAGGCAAAGGAAGTTGCCAACAGATTGGGATATCCTGTTTTGGTACGTCCCTCCTATGTACTTGGTGGACAGGGTATGCAGATTGCCATCTCCGATGAAGAGATTGAAGAGTTCATGGCCATCATCAACCGTATCGCCCAGGATCACCCGATTTTGGTAGATAAATATCTTCAGGGCAAGGAAGTGGAAGTAGATGCGGTTTGCGATGGTACCGATATTTTGATTCCCGGTATTATGGAGCACATTGAGAGAACCGGTGTGCACTCCGGTGACAGTATTTCCGTATATCCTGCAAATACCATTTCCGAAACCGTGAAGGAAAAGATTGCAGAGTACACCAGAAGACTTGCTAAGGCATTGCATGTCATCGGTTTGATCAACATCCAGTTCATCGCCATCGGTGAGGAAGTGTATGTTATCGAAGTAAATCCCCGTTCTTCCAGAACGGTACCCTATATCAGCAAGGTGACAGGTATTCCTATCGTTGATCTGGCTACAGAGGTTATTCTGGGCAAGAGCATCAGAGATTTGGGATATGAGCCGGGACTTCAGCCGGAATCCCCTTACTATGCAATCAAGATGCCGGTATTCTCCTTTGAGAAGATTCGTGGTGCAGAGATAAGCTTAGGACCGGAAATGAAGTCCACCGGTGAGTGTCTGGGTATTGCGAAAGATTACAACGAGGCGCTTTATAAGGCGTTTATGGCAGCAGGTGTAAACTTGCCTAAGCATAAGAATATTATCATTACCGTAAAAGATGCAGACAAGCCAGAGGCAGTAGAAATCGGTCGTCGCTTTGAGAAATTGGGCTACACCATCTATGCCACCCGCAGCACTGCGGCAGCGTTGAATGAAGCAGGTGTCAAGGCCAGAAAGGTAAACAAGATTTCGCAGGAATCCCCTACCGTAATGGACCTTCTGCTGGGACACAAGATTGATTTGGTTATTGATACACCCACCCAGGGACGTGATAAAACCAGAGACGGCTTCCTGATCCGTCGTACCGCCATCGAGACCGGCATCCATTGTATCACTGCTATGGATACAGCAAATGCTTTGGTGACCAGTTTGGAAAATGCCAGCAAAGAATTGACACTTCTGAATATTGCGGAGTTGTAATTAAGAGTCCTGCGGGATGCACCGCACGAAATTTGTAGGTTTACGGTCGAAACGCGTTAAATGATGTTTTTGGGCGGTACAGATGAGGCGAAATGTACGGGTGAAAATTCGGGAATTGATGTTTTGACCGTATAAATACAATTGCGAGTACGGTTGGAATGGAAGAATTTTTCTGTATGACCGTAAGGCAAAATTATCAGTACGGCTAATATGTGAAAATTGTGATTTACAACTGTAATTCTAGAATTGTGAAGATGATTATGGCAAACTATCAAAAAGAACTGGATGCAATAATTGAAAAAACACAAAAAGAGGGTGGGTCAGTCCCCACCCTTTTTCTCCATAGTTGCTGCGCACCCTGTAGTAGCTATGTGTTAGATTATTTGTGCAAATATTTTAAGATTACGGTATTCTACTACAATCCCAATATTTCTTATCAAGAGGAATATTTGAAAAGAGTGGAAGAACAGAAACGGCTGATTGCATCTTATAATCAGGAAGGTAAGGGACATCCTATTTCCATTGTGGAAGGGGTGTATGAGCCCCAGGTGTTTTATGAGATGGCAAAGGGATTGGAACAGTGCCCGGAGGGAGGCGAACGGTGCTTTCGGTGCTATGAACTTCGTCTACGCGAGACGGCAAAATTGGCCGGGGAGGGTGGTTATGATTATTTCACCACCACGCTGACCATAAGTCCCTTGAAGAATGCAACAAAATTAAATGAGATAGGCTTTGCCCTGTCCGAAGAATTTGAAGTGACGTGGTTGCCCTCGGATTTTAAAAAGAAGGACGGCTATAAGCGCTCTATTGAACTTTCCAAAGAATATGATTTATACCGGCAGGATTACTGCGGTTGTGTGTATTCTAAAGAAGAAAGATACGGGTAAGTCCTTGATTTATAATATGAGCATGATAACAATACATAAACAGATGTAAGAAAGGTATGTTAGTTTATGAAAAAAATATTAGATTTATTATCGGAAGAAATGGGACAGGCATTTGAGGCAGCAGGTTATGAGGCTGCCCTTGGCAAGGTGACAATTTCCAATCGCCCTGACCTTTGTGAATATCAGTGCAACGGCGCTATGGCCGGTGCAAAACAGTATAAAAAGGCGCCAATCATGATTGCAAATGATGTAGCTGCGAAATTGGAAGGTAGTAAAGTCTTCAAAGAAGCGGTAGCGGTAGCTCCCGGATTTTTGAACTTGAAGCTTTCGGAAGAGTATCTGCTCAGTGTGGTAAAAACCATGGCGGCAGATGCTAAATTTGGCATGGAAATGCCTGAGACTCCTAAGAAAATTATTGTGGACTACGGCGGAGCTAATGTGGCAAAGCCCCTTCATGTGGGACATATCCGTTCTGCGGTTATCGGCGAGAGTATCAAGCGTATCTGTAGATTTGTAGGTCATGATGTGATTGGTGATGTACATTTGGGCGACTGGGGATTACAGATGGGTCTGGTGATTACCGGATTGAATGAACGCAAGCCGGAGTTGGTGTATTTTGATGAAAATTATCAGGGTGAGTATCCTGTAGAGGCACCTTTCACTGTATCCGAACTGGAGGAAATCTACCCGGCGGCAAGCGCAAAGTCAAAAGAAGACCCCGAGTTTAAGGCGGCAGCCATGGAGGCTACCTTTAAACTGCAGAATGGTGAGAGGGGACATCGTGCGCTGTGGAAGCACATTATGAATGTTTCCATTGAAGACTTGAAGAAAAACTATGGCAGTCTGAATGTGGAGTTTGATTTGTGGAAGGGCGAAAGTGATGTCCACGATTTAATCCCTGAAATGGTGGATTACATGAAGGCGGGCGGGTACGCTTACATCAGTGATGGCGCTTTAGTAGTGGATGTAAAGGAAGAAACCGATACGAAGGAAATGCCCCCTTGTATGATTCTAAAGTCCGACGGGGCTGCACTTTACAATACCACTGATTTGGCAACCATTATGGAGCGTATGCGTCTATATGCACCGGACGAGATGATTTATCTCACCGATAAGCGTCAGGCACTGTATTTTGAGCAGGTATTCCGCTGTGCCAAAAAGACCAAGCTGGTGAACGACGACACCAAATTGCAGTGGTTGGGATTTGGTACGATGAATGGCGCTGACGGCAAACCCTTCAAGACCCGCGACGGCGGCGTGATGCGTCTGGAAAATCTGATTCGTGACACTAAGGAAGAGATGTTCCGCAAAATTCAGGAAGGTCGGCAGATGAAGGAAGACGAAGCCAAGGCGGTGGCGGATATCGTAGCGATTTCCGCTTTGAAATACGGAGATTTATCCAACCAGGCTTCCAAGGATTATGTGTTTGATATTGACAGATTTACCTCCTTTGAAGGAGATACCGGTCCCTACATCCTGTACACCATTGTCCGTATGAAATCCATTATGAATAAGTTCGTGGAGCAGGGCGGAAGCTTGGACAATTTGCAATTATTGGCAGCAGGAAATGAGTCTGAAAAGGCTTTGGAAATGCAGTTGGTACAGTTCAATACCATGATGCAGTCCGCATACGAAGAAATCGCACCTCATAAGGTGTGTGCATATATCTATGATTTGGCGAATGCTTTCAATCATTTCTATCACGAGACAAAAATTCTAGGTGAAGAGAATGAAGAGAGAAAGCAGAGCTTGATTGCATTGCTTCAGGTGACCTGTCGTGTGCTGGAAAGTTGTATCGATGTGCTGGGCTTCGAGGCACCTGAGAGAATGTAAAATCAAGATATTACAGATGTTGTAATGATTGTTGGGATGCAAGGTTGGTATATTAAGAGGAGATAGTCTATGATTATCACAAATGTAGAAGGTTTACGGGATCCCTTTGTTTTGGTGGTGGATGGCGTATACTATCTGTATGGCACTGCTGTAGGTTCGGATTGGGATGATGCCCAGTGGGGATGCTATGTGAACGACAGTGGCAGATTGGATGGGGAGTGGAAGAGAACTCCGCAGCCGGTGTATGTACGCCCTGAAGATGCCCTGAAGCAGTTGTGGGCTCCGGAAGTACACTATTATCGTGGAAAGTACTATATGATATGCACTTATTTTTCTAAGAAGACACAGCATCGCGGATGTACCGTGCTGCGCTCGGATTCCCCTACAGGACCATTTGTGGAAATCAGCGACGGTCATGTAACACCACATGATAGGGATTCCATTGATGCCACTTTGTATGTGGATGAGGCAGGACAATCCTGGCTTGTGTATGTACATGAGTGGACCTGCACGGACGACCGCATTGGTCGTATGGATGTGGCGCGATTGTCTGATGATTTGAGCAAAATGATATCAGAACCGGTGGAATTGTTCCGCGCGGATGCCCCTATTTGGACCAATGATTGTGTAACAGATGGTTGTTTTATGTATACCACCGAGAACAAGCGCCTTTTGATGCTGTGGTCAAATTTCTATGATTCTGACAGAAAATACTGTGTGGCCGTGGCAGAAAGTGAAAGCGGCACTGTGGAAGGCCCCTGGAAACAACCGGATGCTCCGTTTTTTACAATTGAACAGGGCGGCGGCTATGACGGTGGACATGGTATGATTTTTGCGGATGTGGACGGTCAGAAGTATTTGTGTCTGCATTGTCCTAACAGACCAACAGAAGAGATGAAGGAACGGACTGTATTCGTACCCATCAAAGAGGTGGACGATCAACTTGTCATTGCCGATGTATAAAGACATGGACGGGCAATAGAAATACTGTTAAGAATATACACTCATAAGAACCGGTAGGAGAGCAAACATGTTTATATACGACTTGCATGTACATTCTAAAGGTGGCAGTGCCTGTGGCATAAGCTCGGTTGAAGATATGATAAAGCGTTATGAAGAGATTGGTGTGACGGGCTTTGCACTTACAAACCACTTTTTACATGGTAATACCGGTGTTGATCGGAGCCTTTCTTGGCAGGAGTATGTGAAAGAGTATGCGCGGAGTTATTACGAGGCACTTGATATAGCGCAAAAACTTGATTTTGATCTTCTTTTTGGGATTGAGGAGGGCTATGGAGGCGCAAAGGAAATTTTGGTTTATGGAATTTGCCCGGAACTCCTCATTGCCAATCCGCAGTTAAAAACGAAAGACATTGCGGTATGGTCAGAATTTGTTCGAGAAAACGATGGATTTATTGCATATGCCCATCCCTTTCGAGTGCGCGATTATATTCCCGACCCTTATGCAATGCCTGATTTGTCATTTGTTGACGGAATTGAGATTTATAATCACGGAAATAGTTTTGAGGATAATGAACTGGCAGTCACAACGTTCAAAACCAGTGGTAAGGTTTTTATTGCAGGGGGCGACAAGCATAGTACGAATTTTAGCCAGACGTATGGAATCAGGACGAACCAGCGCTTGAAAACCACGGAGCAGTTGGCTGCTGCATTAAAAAACAATCAGTTTGAACTTTATTTGGGAGAATAGGAAACCTCACGAAAAGGAGAATAAAAAATCCCACCAAAAAATGATTGACAAACAAGAAAGCACATAGTATACTAACAAAGTCGGTTGCGAAAGCCATCGACGAAATGGAATCTTAGCTCAGCTGGGAGAGCATCTGCCTTACAAGCAGAGGGTCATAGGTTCGAGCCCTATAGGTTCCACTCCAACATAGGTTGGTATATATGGCGAGATAGCTCAGTTGGCTAGAGCATACGGTTCATACCCGTAGTGTCGAGGGTTCAAATCCCCCTCTCGCTATGCTAAAACCCCCGAATTTTCGGGGGTTTTTCTGTTTGTATTGCATCTTATGTCATCTCTTCCGGAATTCTTTCTGGTATCATCCCATTTGGTTTCTGTGTTACCATCCCTAGCCGAAAAAAATGTTTCCAGCATGTAATGTGCCAGTAATTCAACTAGAAATTACATCCTGCACCACAAAAAAATATGCCCAGTATGTAAAGTTTCAGGCTTTCGACTGAAAATTACATCCTGCATCTCCGTAAATTACACGTAGTGGGTAAAAACCACAAACTCCAACCGAACATAATCTGCCGTGCAGGGATGTTCCCAAGGGGGAGTTGAGTATTGACCGATGGCAAGGTTTGTGCGTATAATAACGATAGTTTATTGCGTTTGTCGCAGAGAAGTGTAAATTAATCAGAAAAACATATAACGGGAAGATAGTGAGGAGACTGGCGATGCGAAGAATCGTTGTATTAAAATATGGTGAATCTATCTATAATGAGAAATATATCTTTGCCGGAGGCGCACCGGACGTTATGTTGCCGATTTCTTTTGTGTTTTATCTGATTCAGGATGGAACGCGCAATATTTTGGTGGATGTTGGCTGTAATGACGGTGCTGGATTTGAGATGTCCTGTTTTTGCAGCCCTGTGGAGGCTTTAAAGGAATATGGTCTGCAGCCGGAAGAAATCACGGATGTATTTCTCACCCATCGGCACCGCGACCACGTGGAAGCTATAGGGGATTTCAAAAATGCGGTGATACATATTCAGGCGGAAGAGTATGCGCCTACTAAGAAGTTTATTCCTGAGAATTCTAAGGTGGAGATGTTTGAGGAGGAGACCAGCCTTGGTCCTAACCTTATTATACGCAAAATTGGTGGTCATTCTATCGGTTCTAGTGTCGCTATCTATCATCATGGTAATAAAAAATATCTGTTTTGCGGAGATGAGTGTTATGTGCAGGCGTGTTTCGATAATCAAATTCCTACAGGGGCCACTTGTAATCCTGAGATTAGCAAACAATTCATTCAAGATTACCATGGAGATGATTACGTGCCACTGCTGTTTCATGACCCCTCCATTTTACCGGGAAGAGTGGGCAATCAGGTGATTATGGAAGATGTTTGTGGATAATAATCCGGAACGTACATATAAAATATATTAAATTTGATGGATTTTATGCTTTGTCGTGATGATAATGTGCTAATTTACCCTGTTAAAGAGAAATCTGTAGACAAAATGCATCAAGTAGTGTTAGAATTGAGGTATCAAATTTTACCTACATAGAAAGGGTTTAAATTATGGAAAAAAGATATGGATTACCTACAGCGATTGCTCTTGTAGTCGGCATCGTAATCGGATCCGGTATTTTCTTTAAGACGGAATCCGTATTGAATGTAACTGACGGAAACGTGCTCACAGGTGTGCTTGCGATTGCAGCCGTTGGTTTAATCGCGTTCTTCTGTGTGTATGCGTTCAGCATCTTGGCGCAGAAGTACGAGAAGGTCAACGGTCTTGTAGACTATGCAGAGGCTACTTGTGGTTCCAAATATGCATATTATCTTGGTTGGTATATGACTTTTATTTATACCCCCGGCATCACCTCCGTTCTTGGTTGGGTAACAGCCAGATATCTCTGTCAGTTGTTCGGTTTTGGCATTACTAGCGGCGAGACATTGGCAGTGGCTGGTTTGATTTTGGTGGCAGTAGCGTTTGTGAATGGTGTTGCGCCTAAACTTGCCGGTAAATTGCAGGTTTCTACTACCGTGATTAAGTTGATTCCTCTTTGCCTCATGGCAGTGGTTGGTATTATTTCCGGTTTGTCCAATGGGCAGTTGATGCAGAACTTCCAGGCAAGTGCGGAGTCCAGCGTTTCTTTTGTGGGTGGTTTGTCTGCCTCTGTAGTAGCTTTGGCATTTGCTTTTGAAGGATGGATTCTGGCTACTACCATCAATGCAGAATTGAAGAATTCCAAGAAGAATCTGCCTTTGGCACTGATTTTTGGTATCATCGTGATTGTTGCAATTTACATTTTCTACTACTTGGGTATTTGCGGCGCAATTACCAAGGAAGAACTGATGGCATCCGGTTCCACCCAGGCGTTTAAGAACCTGTTTGGAAATGGTTGGGGTACATTGCTCTCTGTATTTATTGTGGTTTCCTGTTTGGGTACCACCAATGGTCTGGTGATGGCAAACAGCCGTAACCTGTACTCCATTGCAGCACGTGGACACGGTCCCAATCCCAAACTTTTTGGCAAGGTTGACGAGGCTTCCAATATGCCCATGAACTCTACCTTCTTTGGTGCGCTGATTTCTATGGTTTGGATGGTATATTTCTTTGGGGCAAACTTAAGTGAAAAGAATTGGTTCGGTTTGTTCAGCTTCGATTCCAGCGAGTTGGTAATTGTGGCACTGTATGCATTCTATATTCCCATCTTTGTGATGATGTTCAAGGACAAAGAACTGGGCTTTGGCAAGAGAATTATTGTGCCTGCATTGGCCATTGTGAGCTGCGTGGCATTGGTTGTTTGCGCGGTTTATGCTCATGGTATTATGAAATATCAGGCAGCTGCTGCAAATGGCGAATTTTCCTTCCCCGTACTGTTCTTCCTCATCATTACCGCAATTGTAATGTTCATTGCAAAGTTCTTTTACCGTGAGGATGGCAAGAGCGCGAAATAGTTGGGAGAAATTAACATTTTTCCTGAAAAAATGAATGTACATAAACTATAAAATGTGATAATATAAATCCAGATATGATGCGGAGCATTGTCTCTGGATTTATTTTTGTAAGATTTAGATTTATCCAAGGAGGATTTATGATGAAGACACAGTACGCGAAAGCGGCATTAAAGAATTTTCAGCTTGAGGGCGAAGTAGTAGAGTGTTCACCTTATGGTAACGGACATATCAACGATACTTACCTTGTGGTATCCACCACCGGAAGAAGATATATTTTACAGAGAATAAACACCACGATTTTTACAAATCCTGAAGGTGTGATTTCTAATATTCAAAAGGTGACTACCTTCCTGAGGGATAAAATCGTGCAGGCCGGTGGGGACCCGGACAGAGAGACCTTGAATCTGATTTGCACTTGGGATAATGCGCCTTTCCATCAGGATGAGACCGGATTTTACCGCTTGTTCCTGTTTATTGAGGACTCCGTTAGTGTGGATCAGGTGCGTTCCGTGGAGGACTTTTACGAGAGTGCGGTTGCCTTTGGCCACTTCCAGAGTATGCTTGCTGATTTCCCTGCAGAACAGTTGGTGGAGACCATTCCCGGATTCCACGATACCAAGAAGCGTTTCGAGAGATTTCGTCAGGTTGTGGCAGAGGATAAGATGGGCCGCGCAGACAGCGTCCGTGAAGAGATTCAGTTCGTGTTGGATAGAGAGGACCTGGCAGGCGAGCAGATGAGCCTTTTGAATTCCGGCAAGTTGCCTCTTCGTGTGACACATAACGATACGAAGTTGAATAATATTATGTTGGATGCTAAGACCGGTAAGGGAATCTGTGTTATCGATTTGGATACCGTTATGCCCGGATTGGCAGCCAATGATTTCGGTGATTCCATCCGTTTCGGTGCAAGTACCGCTGCAGAAGATGAGAAGGACTTGTCCAAAGTAAGCTGCAGCATGGAATTGTTCGATGCTTACGCAAAGGGATTCTTGGAAGGTTGCGATGGCAGACTCACAGAGGCAGAAGTTAAATTGCTTCCTTTGGGTGCGAAGACCATGACCTTTGAATGCGGTATGCGCTTCCTGACAGACTACCTGGAGGGCGATGTATACTTCAAGGTACACAGAGACGGACATAATCTGGACCGTTGCAGAACCCAGTTCAAGTTGGTAAAAGACATGGAAGAAAAATGGGATCAGATGATGCGTATTGTGGAGAAATACTGCTAGTCTGAACAAGATTCATAGAGAGGAATCCCCAAGGGGATTGATGATAAGTATGGAGAAAAAGTATTGCTTTGGTGTGGATATCGGTGGAACTACCACCAAGATGGGGCTGTTTACCATCGCCGGAGAATTGGTAGAAAAGTGGGAGATTCCCACCCGTACCGTGCCGAAGGGGGAGCCGGTACTTCCCGATGTTGCTAATGCCATTCGAAATAAGATGGCGGAGAAGAACATTGCCTTCGAAGAAGTGGTAGGCATCGGATATGGTGCTCCCGTTTCTATGACAGCCGATGGATATGTGACATGGAGTGCCAACATCGGATGGGAAGAAATGAATGTTTCCCAAACATTGGCAGAACTGACGGGCATGAAAGTCATCGGCGGAAACGATGTGAATGTGGCCGGTATGGGAGAATACTGGAGAGGTGCCGCACAGGGGTACAAAAACGTGGTGATGATTACCATCGGTACCGGTGTGGGAGCTGCCATTATCGCAGACGGCAAAGTTATCGTAGGTGCCACAGGTGGTGCCGGTGAAGTGGGTCATATTCATGTGAATGATGATTGCAAGCTACAGTGTGGTTGTGGCGGATATGGTTGCTTAGAGCAATATGGATCTGCAACTGCAGTGGCGAGAATTGCCAAGGAATTGTTGGAAAAAGATGATCGTCCTTCCGTAATGCGCGGTCAGGAAATGAATGCCAAGGTGGTATTTGATGCAGTGAAGGAAGGCGATGCACTTGCTATAGAGGTGGCTGAACAGTTTGGTGATGCCATTGGAAAGGGCTTGGCGGCAGTAGTTGCAGTCGTAGAGCCTGAAGCGTTTATCGTAGGTGGCGGCGTGTCCAAAGCAGGTGATGTGGTGCTTGATTATATCAAAAAATATTATCAGAAATATGCCTATCCCGCGGCACCGAAGAAGGAGTTCTTATTAGCGTCTTTGGGAAATGATGCGGGTATTTATGGCGGCGCTTATCGCGTGCTGTTTGAGTAGGATGGCATTGATTTTTGCGGTAAGGATCATAGGAGTAAAAATATGAGAGTTGGCATGGGGTATGATGTGCATAGATTGGTGGAAGATAGGGACCTGATTTTGGGTGGGGTCCAAATTCCTCACGAAAAGGGTCTTCTGGGACACTCCGATGCAGATGTTTTGCTTCACGCCATTATGGACGCACTTTTAGGTGCGGCAGCTATGGGGGATATCGGAAAGCATTTTCCGGATACAGACCCGGACAATAAAGGAATTTCCTCTATGGTATTGCTGGAAAGAGTGCATAAACTCCTGTCAGACAAAGGGTTTTTGGTGGAGAACATCGATGCCACCATTATAGCGCAGGCACCAAAAATGCGCCCCTATATTGATACTATGAGGGAAAACATTGCAAGAGTACTTGAGATGGATTTGGACCTGGTAAATGTGAAAGCCACCACGGAAGAGGGATTGGGTTTCACGGGAAGCAAGGAAGGCATTTCTGCACAGGCCATTTGCCTGTTGACTAGTCCGTTTGATTTGACGGCCGATGCGGTGACACCCAATTGTGCCGGATGCAGCGGTTGTAAGAAATAAACGAAAAGGATATATTCGCCTGTAGGGATGAATATATCCGTTTTGCGTATTAGGATATGTTTGATATCGGAGGAAAGGTATGGGAGTCATCAGAGATTTCAGAGATGAAATTAAGGTCATCCGTGAACGAGACCCGGCGATTCATTCGGCATGGGAAGTGTTTTTATATCCCAGCTTTAAGGCCATGATGTTTTACCGTGTGGCGCATAAATTATATAAAAGAGGTTTCTACTTCTGGGCAAGATGGATCTCCCAGAAGGCTGTGCGTAAAACGGGAATTGAAATTCATCCCGGAGCACAGATCGGGAAAGGATTTTTCATTGACCATGGGCATGGTGTCATCATCGGTGAGACCACCATCATTGGTGACAATGTGACCTTATATCAGGGTGTTACCCTGGGTGGTACAGGTAAGGAACAGGGGAAGAGACATCCCACCATTGGAAATAATGTGATGATCAGTGCGGGTGCCAAGGTGCTTGGTTCTTTCACCATTGGTGATAATTCCAAGATTGGTGCCGGTAGCGTGGTGCTCAGTGAAGTGCCTCCGGGATCCACCGTGGTTGGTGTGCCCGGCCGTGTGGTAAAGCGAAATAACCAGACGCTACCCCAGGAGACCTTGAACCAGACGGATATGCCGGACCCTGTAAAAGAGGATCTTGCAAAACTTCAGAAAAATAATGACGAGTTGTTGAGACGAATAGAACTGCTGGAAAAGCAGATGGAGAATGCGAAATAAAAGATAACTGTGACCGGTATCGAAAGCCGGAATTGATAATCAGGAAGGGACGACTTATGGAAAACAAGATGCAGTTTTATAATACACTTTCGAAGAAGGTGGAAAAGTTTATTCCCAATGAGGATGGTAAGGTGGCAATGTACACTTGCGGACCTACCGTGTATCACTTTGCACATATCGGAAACCTGAGAAGTTATATCATGGAGGACTTGTTGGAAAAGACCCTTCGTTATGTGGGATATGACGTAAAGCGCGTTATGAACATCACCGATGTGGGACATTTGTCCTCTGACGCAGATACCGGTGAAGACAAGATGCTCAAAGGTGCCAAGCGCGAAAAAAAGTCTGTGATGGAAATTGCCAAATTCTATACCGATGCCTTCTTTGCTGACTGTGCAAAGTTGAACATCAAGACACCGGATGTGGTAGAACCTGCTACCAACTGCATCACAGAGTTTATTGCAACTATAGAGAAACTGATCGAAACCGGATTTGCGTATGAAGCCGGTGGAAATATTTATTTCGATACCTCTAAATTGCAGGAGTATTATGTATTCTCTAACCAGAATGAGAAGGAATTGCTGGTTGGTGTCCGCGAGGATGTGGAAGAGGACGAAAACAAGAGAAACAAGAGCGACTTTGTGCTTTGGTTTACCAAATCTAAATTTGATGATCAGGAACTGAAGTGGGAGAGCCCCTGGGGCATCGGATATCCCGGATGGCACATAGAGTGCTCCTGTATCAGCATGAAGCATTTGGGAGAATATATGGATATTCACTGCGGTGGTATTGATAACATTTTCCCTCATCATACCAATGAAATCGCACAAAGCGAGGCAGTGCTGGGGCACAAATGGTGTAATTATTGGTTCCATGTACATCATTTAAATGACAAAGCAGGAAAGATGAGTAAGTCCAAAGGAGATTTCCTAACCGTATCCCTCTTGGAGAGCAAAGGTTACAATCCGTTGGTGTATCGTTTCTTTTGCTTGCAGTCCCACTATCGTAAACCCTTGGAATTCTCCTATGAAGTGCTGGACAATATGACTTCCACCTATGAGAAGTTGGTGAAGAGAATCAGTACCCTGAAGAAAGAAGGGAAAATCGACCAAGAGAAATTCGCACAGTACAGAGAACAGTTCGAAGCAGCGTTGAGCAATGATTTGAACTCCTCTATGGCCATCACCGTCCTTTACGATATGTTGAAGGCAGATATCTCTGATGCCACCAAATATGCATTGGCAGAAAGCTTCGATGAAGTATTGTCCATCAATCTGACTACTGCGGTACAGGCGGAAACTACAGATACCGGCGTGGACGCTGAGATGGAAGCGTATATTCTCGAAAAGATTGAAGAGCGTAAAGCGGCAAAGAAAGAGAAGAACTTTGCAAGAGCCGATGAAATCAGAAACGAGTTGTTGGAAAAGGGCATCATCATTGAAGATACTCGCGAGGGTGTAAAATGGAAGAAAGCATAAGCTTTTTGAAGAAAATACAGGAGACCTTTCCCGGCAAAAGTGTGGATGTGAGGACCTATTCTCCCCTGGCATTGGCCTATATCGGAGATGCAGTCTATGATTTGATTATCCGTACTGTGGTGGTGGGCAGAGCCAACCGCCCCTCGGGAGATTTGCACCGCATTGCAGTGAAATATGTCAGCGCTACAGCGCAGGCAAAGATAGCGCAGGTTCTGTTGGAAGAATTTACGGAAGAGGAACAGGCGGTTTATCGGCGGGGCAAAAACGCAAAGCCCCACACCATGGCTAAGAATGCTTCCGCTAAGGAGTATTTGCAGGCCACCGGATTAGAGGCCGTGTTTGGCTATCTGTATCTCACAGAGCAGACGGACAGAGCATTGAACCTGGTTCGATTGGGCTTGGAAAAAGCAGGATTTGAGCTGTAAGAGGTGTTATGGCGCAATGACCGCGCTGTACGGAAAAGATGATTCAATGAAGGCATCGTAATTAGAATATTGGAATAACATTTGGAGTAGTACATATGGGATATTCAGAATTTACCATAGAGGGCAGAAATGCTGTTATAGAGGCTTTTCGCTCCGGCAAAACCGTTGACAAACTGTATGTGTTGGATGGCTGCCAGGATGGCCCCATTATGACCATCAAAAGAGAAGCCAGAAAGCAGGACACGTTGGTAAAATATGTGACCAAGGAACGCTTGGACCAATTGTCTGAAACCGGAAAGCATCAGGGTGTCATTGCTGTTGCGGCAGCCTATGAATATGCGCAGGTGGAAGATATCTTGCAGGCAGCAAAGGACAAGGGGGAAGCTCCTTTCATCATGCTGTTGGATAATATTGAAGACCCTCATAACCTGGGCGCCATTATCAGAACGGCAAATCTGGCCGGATGTCACGGTGTAATCATTCCGAAGAATAGAGCTGTGGGATTGACGGCTACAGTGGCAAGAACCTCTGCCGGAGCATTGAATTATACGCCGGTTGCAAAAGTGACCAATATTGCAAATACCATCGAAGATTTAAAGAAGGAAGGCTTGTGGTTTGTCTGTGCTGATATGGGCGGGACAAGCATGTATCAGCTGGATTTGAAAGGCCCCATCGGGTTGGTGGTTGGCAATGAAGGGGATGGTGTCAGCCGTCTGGTACGGGAGAAGTGTGATTTCGTCGCATCCATTCCCATGAAGGGGGACATTGATTCATTGAATGCATCTGTGGCAGCAGGTGTATTGGCATATGAGATTGTGAGACAGAGGCTGTCATAAAAGATTCTCGGAGGAATCGAATTGATCTAGGGTCTGAAAGGTGCGGGACAACAGAGAATGACAAAAATGGATGATTTGAAAAACTGCACAGACGATGAACTCATCGACAGAATCCGAAATGGCGAGAGCATGGCCATGGACAGGATTTGCGATAAATACAAGGTTATGGTACGAAGCAAAGCCAAGTCCATGTTTATCCTGGGGGCGGACCGGGACGATTTGATTCAAGAGGGGATGTTGGGGCTGTTTAAGGCAGTTCGTGATTATGACATGGGGCGCGATGCCAGCTTTTATACATTTGCAGAATTGTGCATCAATCGTCAAATGTACACGGCAGTGCAGGCTTCCCAAAGAAAAAAGCACCAGCCTTTGAATACCTACATTTCGTTAGATCATTCAGAGGATGACGAGAAGGAACAATCTGCGTTGGAGACCCAGTTTTTAGATAAAATGGGTATGAGCCCTGAGCAGGTGGTCTTGGATAAAGAGAGAGTGGAATATCTTAACCAACTGATTGCGCAGGAACTCAGTGATTTTGAAAAGCAGGTGTTGGATTTGTATCTCACCGGCATGAGTTATAGCCAGATTGCTAGGGTGCTGGGGAAGGATGAAAAATCCACAGACAATGCGTTGCAGAGATTAAAAGCAAAAATTAAGAAGCATTTATAAGACGAGAATCTTCCAAAAATAAGTTTTAAAAATTACTGCAAAATATGCTTAAAATTTGGTTGACAAACCATAGGGGATTTGATACAATAATTTTCGTCGGTTACGACACAAATGATGCTGCTGTGGCTCAGTCGGTAGAGCGTCGCATTGGTAGTGCGGAGGTCACGGGTCCGATTCCCGTCAGCAGCTTCTTAAAACCCCGGTTTTTCCGGGGTTTTTTGTTTTATGTTATTCTGCGTTGCATATATAATCGCGATAAGGCACAGAGACAAGGAGAAACCCGGATGGATAGGTGCAGAAGGACAATTATAGTTATTCTCTGGATTCTTATTTTTATATTAAGTGTATTTATTGTTTTTCGGGAAAGAGTTCCTGAATTTACAGAGGAAAGCCAGACGGCGGGGAAACATGTGCTGTCAGCGGATTTGCAACCCGGAGATGTGGTGGAACAGGAATTTCTACCCTCACAGGATTGGCTGGAAAGCGTGTCTGTGGCAATAGACTACAGCGAGCAGGTGGACAAGGAGAACACCAAGGTTTTGGTAGAAGTGCTGCAGGAGGGGGAGATTTTGCAGTCCCAGGAACTTGCGTTGTGGGTGTTTGACAAACTGACCTTTTTGAGATTTACGGTAGGTCAGCCGGTGGATATGGACGAAACTGTCACCATTCGTGTTACTAATTCCACCGCGGCTGCGGTGAATGACCATGGTCCGAGTAGTGAAGGAACAATAGAAGGCGATAGTTCAGATGTGAATTATGCATTTGCCATGATGACCACAGATTTGGAATACCTGTATCTAGAAAATTATCAGAACTATACCCTCAATGGTGTGGAGTGCGCCGGCCGATTGTTTACCAATGCAACCTATAGAGTTGGATTCGATTACTATCCGGCACTCACCTGGGTGTTTTGGCTATTGGGCGGTGCAGCGATTATGGTTCCGCCACACAATATCTTTCATTTACATCTGTTACTGTGAAGCCTTTGTCTACAAAGGCTTCTTTGTATGTGGAGGGAAGAAGATAGACACTGTCAGGTGTTACCTCCTCCGGGGAATTGACATAGTGAAAATGTTCAAAAGAACGCATCTCCGCCCATTCACTGAGGGCATTGTCATCATATACCACCTGTGTGGAGAATTTACCAACAGGAAACTTTTCATACCACATTAGGTTGCTGAATTTATAAGTGGTATAGAAAAGGATGGTCACGTCGCCTTCGGGACCGGCGATGTCTTTGGCACATTCCAGGGCTTCTTCGATTTCAGTGCCAAAGAAATAAGTGGAAGGTTCTGTCGCATAAGCATAGCTAAAGAAGCCAAAGGAGATACACCAAAAGCAGATAGCCAGAGGCATCAGGGCACGTTTCTGAAACACTTTGGCCAGTAAGTAAACGCCATAGACCCCATAAAAAATCATAGGGAAATGAATTAAGTTGGCATGTATCATTGTGACGTTCTGATTTAGGATAATCATAATGCCGGCGCTGATGGTCCAAAGCAATACGGGGAAGGTTGCCTTGGTTTCAGACAGAAGGTTTTGTACGAAAGCCGGGAGATGAAAATCTGCTCTTTTTTCCAGGATGGAGCAAACCCATAAAGATAGATGTCCCAGCAGTCCGATGACCATCAATGGTGCAGTGAAATAATAATATCCTCCGGTGGTGTGGCTGGAAGTATATCCGGCGTAATCCTTTTGGCGGAATATCATTTCTACCAAGGCAACAAAGCTTTCGCCTATATGAGATGCACTCAATTCAGCGGAACGGATGCCGTGAAGCTTGGGCACGGAAAAATAAGGAGTTATGATTTCCGGCATACCCAATATATTGACACCTACGAATAAAAGCAGAGGAAGGGCGAGAACGAATAATACGCCCGTGGCAATCAATAGGTATCTGTCCTTGGGGATTTGCTTCCAATAGAGTAATACGAAGAAGAGCAAGAACAGAGGGACAACAATCCAACTGAGTACATAGCAATACAGGGTGGCACCAAAGAAAACCGCCGCCCCTATGGCGTAACCGGGATTTTTTTTCAACATCAATACAAGAAAGCTAAAAGCAATCAAAAACAACCCCGGTGCCATATTTGCATCCAGATTATATCGTGTATTCATGATATGCCAAGGATTGATGGCCAGCACGAAAGCAAACAACAGTCCAAAGCGCTTGGAGATGGTTTCTCTGCCTATCACATAGGCTGCATATACGCCCCAGATACCAATCAGTGCTTGGGGCATGCGAAAGGCGAAAATGTTCACACCAAAAACCAAATAGAAGGGGATGGCCAGGTAGGAATTGAGGACGCTTTGCCCGCTTCCCCATGCTACATAGTAGACAGGGAAAGGATACCCCCAACTGTCGATGCCTTCGGTCAAAATTCCGAAGGCGTTGTAAGCGCCATATGCCTCGTCAGGAAGAACACCCTGTGGGTGCAGTCCTAACCCTATCAGACGAGTGGCGGCTGCCAGACACAGAATGAAAATAAGATATAGGGCATTTTTATCCAATTTTAAAAAAGAGATTTTGCGGAATGTTTTTTTTGTCATAGCATATCCTTTTTCGTCAGTGGTGAAATTACTTCGATAAATCACTCTTGCAAAAAGAATACCATAAATGGCATAATAATACAATCAAGAGAAATAAAAGCGGATGAAGCAATTGCGTGAAAGGATGCAGCATCAATCAAAGAAGGTGACGAAATGATGGAAAAGAAATCAGGAAAATGTATTGTGATAGGAGCCGGTGACCTTACCGTAGGACAGATAGCGGTGGGAGAAGAGGACATGGTAATTGCCGTGGACGGCGGATTGACCTATTGCGATATATTACAGATAGAGCCGGATATGATCATTGGAGATTTTGACTCCATATCAGATGCAGGAGCAGCGGCGGTACAGGAGTTGGAAAAGAGCATTCCGGATAGAATCATTCGCTTGCCGGCAGAGAAGGATGATACAGATATGCTGGCGGCACTGAAACTGGGGCTGGAAAAGGGATACCGTGATTTTCGTATCTATGCGGGCATGGGTGGTAGATTTGATCATTCCTATGCCAATATACAGTGCCTGTTATTTTTGAAGCATCAGGGAGCTGTGGGATATCTGGTGGATGGGGATGGTATGATCCTATTGATTCAGAATGAGGAGATTACATTCCGTGCAGGAATGGAAGGATATATATCCTTGCTTACGCTGGGTGGAGATGCCCAAGGAGTTACCATAAAGGGATTGAAATATACTGTGGAAGACGCGGTGCTAAGAAGTGATTTTCCTATCGGGATCAGCAATGAATTTATAGGGCAGGAAGCCACAGTGACAGTGAAAGATGGTTGCCTGGTTTGCATCATTTCCTATGTATTCTCTATACAAGAAACCATTCCAGGAGGAATACAGTGAGACAACAAATCACGGATACCGGTAACAGACCGGCGCCCAGCCATGCGGCCACAATGCCCAAAATCAGAGCTACCAGGCCTGCAATGGGAGATTGGGTGGCATCCATGATGGCGGGGAAGGTCATCACTGCCAAAGTCACATAGGGCACATAATACAAAAAAGATTTGATGAATCTACTGGTAATTGGTTTGCGGATTAAGGTTAGGGGAATTACGCGGATGCCGTAGGTCACGGCAGTCATAATCGCTATGTAAATAAAAATATTGTTCTTCATGGAACACTTCCTTTGTTAAAATTACTTTGATTTACTATTGGCTTGTGAAACCCAAATTATGCTTCGGTATCCGGCACCGGGAAGAGGTATGCCGCTACGGCAGATATCAATACTGTGAGAAGGATGGTTTTTGTGCCTGCAGACATAGAGGCAAAGAATGGATACCATTTTCCCATTTGTTGCATCAAATAGCTCAAGCTGAAGCTGAGAATCACACATCCTGCAATGACGGGATTGTGCTTGCAGGGCGGAATGAATACTGCCAAAAACATACCAAACAAAGCCACGCTCAAAGCGCTTACCATACGGCCGGGCAGGAGATTCCCTGCCATAATGCCCAGTGCTGTGCCAATGGCCCAGGCAGGACTCGCAAAAATGGCGGCACCATAGGTATAGTAGGGATTTAAGGTGCCGGGTCTGGCGATGGTGATACCGAAAATCTCGTCAGTTACAAAGTGCCCAATCAGCATGCGGTGTCCCAAGGAAAGAGAGGGAGGCAGGTGCTGGCTCAAAGCGCAACTCATCAACAGATATCGGGCATTGGTAATCAATATGATGATTGCCATTTCAAAATAACTTGCATTGGCGGCAATCACAGTAAAGCCGGCGTATTCGCCGGCAGATGCATTGTTCAATATACTGGCTAAGAAGCCTTGGAAAGCGTTTAACCCCGCATTCTTTGCGGCGACGCCCAGAGAAAAAGCCACGGCGAAATAGCCCAAACCGATGGGGATGCCGTGCTTAAATCCCTGTACAAAAGAGGTTTTGTTATTCATAAATCACACGTTTCTTCTTTAAGTTCTTATATGTAAATTTTACTTTACAACCCATTTCATCGCAGATGCCACGTACCAGTGACTCTGCGATTTCTTTGTCCTTTTCATTGATGCAAATAGAACAGATTTCCGGTCCTGCACTGAGCAGTTTTGACCAAGGCTTTAAAGGCAGTGTTTTGTGCCATTGGAAGCAATAAGAAATATATGCCTGGGTTAGGGCTTTGTCTATCTTTTGAACACATGCGATATCTCCGATTTCGCAAAGTTCAATCTCGTTGCAAAAGGGATTGCTTGACTGAAACGAATACATTGGCTGTAATCGCTCCTTTCTATGAACTGAATATTATTGGGCATTGTTACGCCACTGGATTTCCCATCTTTGTTGCGTGATGAGAGCGTCCACATCAGGGCTTGCAAAAAATGCGGCATCATGCTGGCATTTCTGTGTGGTTCTGGGTTTGGAGACGGTTTGTGTGCCGTCTTCATTTTCTGTGATTACCGTAGAACCTTCGTGCAATAGCGGATCTTCAAACAGGGGCAACTCGATGGTTGCATCTATTTTGAAGGGACATTCGTCGGTGGCAGGTAATAAGTCGTGGTTGCATAATACACCCTGGTAATGCACATCACAATAATCTACGGGTACGGTGCCGTCTTCAAAGATTTCTGTCTTTACGGTAGCATCACATATGCCGGGGATGGGCAGCTTGCCGGATTGCGCACAGACGATGGCGTCTATGATACTCTCCGGGCGCTCAAAGGTTTTGCGGGGCAATTCCTCGTGAACGCGTTGCATAATTGCTCTCCAGAGATTTTGCGCAACTCTGGTTTCCTTGTTGTTATTGCTGGTATCCATATGCACATTGTTGTCATAGCCTGCCCATGTGGTACAAGTGTAGTAGGGGGTATAGCCTGCAAACCATACATCCACATAATCCGAGGAACTACCGGTTTTACCTGCAATGCCCATACCGGGGTCGAAATTACATCTGGTACCGGTACCGCCGGCTTTCACCACATCTTCCATGGCGTCTGTCAACAGATAAGCGGTGGTATCCTTGACCACAGAGCGTTCTCTGTCTTCCCGCCTGTCCAGAATGATATTGCCGTCTGCGTCCGTTACCACGGTGTATAACTTCGGTGTATTGTAGTAGCCTTCGTTGGCAAGGGCTGCATACGCAGCGTTCAATTCCAAAGGAGAAACTCCGTTGGTCAAACCACCCAAAGCCAAGGGCTGTTTCATATCAGTATAGCGTTTTCCATCATTTCTCACTTCATTATCTACCAATGAGGTGAAACCGAAGTCTTCCAAATATTGATATCCCAATCGTGGCGTTACCACAGTGATGGTCTTTACAGCAATGATGTTCAATGAGTCTGCGATACCACGGCGGAAGTTCTGAATGCCACGATAGCCGTCATCGTACCAGTTGTTTACGGGAGTACCATCTTCATAATTAAAAGGTGCATCGGCAAATACATTTGCCAAGGTCATACCGTTGCTGTCCAAAGCCGGTGCATAGGCTGCCAGCACCTTGAAGGTTGATCCGGGAGAACGGGTAGCGGTGGTTGCTCTGTTAAAGGTACGTCTGCCTTCCTTGGCGCCGCGTCCACCCACCATAGCAAGCACGTATCCGGTTTTCTGATCAGAGATGACCATAGCTGCCTGGGGCTGTGCTGTCATGGAAATGGTTTCCACATAATTGTCTTCTTTTATTTCCACACCTAAATCTTCCATCATGGTGGTGCGGTAGAGTTCTACTGCTTCCAGTGCTTCCTCCTGGGAAGAGAAGATGAGGTTGAAGGTGTTGTCCTCGTGCTTTTTGAACCAGGACATCATATTTTCTTTACTGAAGTTCTTTACCGTATCATCTGGAAGATATACAGAAAGCGCATAGTTTAAGTACCATTTTACCTTTGCAGGGTAATTGTCCGGGTTCGCAAATTCCTCATTGGCAATGCGCTGGATGGTAGGGTCCATGGTGGAATAAATACGAAGACCACCGGAGGTAAGCAAGGATTCTGCCAGGTTATTAGAGTATCCTGCTTCGTGCATCAAATCGTCACGTACCACCTCATAAACCGCATCAGAGAAATAGGAGCCGGCAGTTCCGCTTTCGTTGGTGCGGAAATCAATGTCGTAGGAGCCGATGCGCTCGTACACATCTTCGCTATCCGCCATGGCCTCGTCGAATTCGCTTTGATTGATGAAGCCCTGTTTCAACATGTTTTTCAGGCAACGTTCTCTGCGCTCTGCGTTTTTTTCGGGGAAACGGATGGGATTGTAGCCGTAAGGGTTCTGGGTAATACATGCGATAACCGCACTTTCGGAAAGGGTCAGTTCACTGCAGGATTTGCCGAAATATCGCAAAGATGCAGATTCCACACCCAATGTATTCTGTCCCAGGTTGATGGCATTCATATAGCGGAGTAGTACATCGTCTTTAGAATAATACTTGGAGATTTCCAAAGCCAGGTACTGTTCCTGGATTTTTCGTTTGATTTTTTTGATCCAGTTATCACCCTCAGAAGTCCATTCTGTAAAGATGGTATTTTTCAGAAGCTGCTGAGTGATGGTACTACCGCCCTGGGTCTCCTGGCCGCCGGTCTTCAAAAATTGCCAGCCGGCACGGATAATACCCATCAGGTCAATACCATTGTGTTCATAGAAACGCTCATCTTCGATGGCAACGAAGGCCTGTCCCAAGTGCTTGGGAATCAGGTCCATATCGTTGATCTGGATACGGTTGGAATTCATACTCACATACTGGTCGATGGAATTGCCTTCCTTATCATATATGATGGTGGCTTCTCCTACAGCCACCACATCGCTTAGACGGATCTGGGGTGTGCAGGCAAGAATACCCTTGTACGCACCCAGTCCCAAGCCGATGACACATGCTGCCACACCTACGCCGATCAGTAACAGTATTTTCAGTGAGTTGACACTGGCACGTTTTTTGTTTTTATTTGATTTTGCACTCAGTCTTCTTTGTTTCTGACGGAGGCCTTTTTTACTGTAATTCATATCGTTTCCTTTCGTTCACGAGAATATCATTATTATACCAAATAAAAATATGTAAATAAAGAGTCTTTTTTTATCTATAGAAGAAATAGCACAGAATAAGTATTTCCTTTTTGGCAGAATCTATGATATGATTTTTGTGAATCCTCAGGGATTTACTTTTGTTATTGATACGTTGATAAGGGAGAGATATGATGCAATCCGGCAGCAGCAATTCCTATCGTGTGCTTCTTTCCGGCGGTGAAGGGGAATATATTGAGAAAAAATCCCGTTTTATCGGTATTGTCCGCAAATGTGAGACGGAAGAAGAGGCCACTGCTTTTGTAGATGAAATGAAAAAGAAATACTGGGATGCAAGACATCACTGCTCTGCATTTATTATAGGTAGCAAGGGGGAACTGACCCGATGTAGCGACGATGGAGAGCCCAGCGGCACGGCAGGACGCCCTATGTTGGAGGTCTTGACGGGAAGTGGTATCAAAAATGTGGCGGCAGTGGTTATCCGATACTTTGGGGGAGTGCTCTTGGGTACCGGAGGCTTGGTACGTGCATATACCCAAGCACTGAAGGAGGCGCTGGACAACTGTCAGGTGGGCGTGATGCGCTACGGCGTGAAACTGGAGCTGACCACAGATTACAATGGTATTGGCAAACTCCAGTATTTCCTTGCGGGTAAGGGAATCGTCCCTTTGTCTACAGACTTTACGGACAAAGTGGTTATGGCATTGATTGTTCCCGCCGAGGAAACGGAACAGTTGCAGAAGGAACTGGTGGAACTGACCAACGGAAAAATAGGCATTGAAAAGATAGAAGAACTTTTTTATGTAGCGCAGGAAACATAAAGGATTGTTAGTTTTTTAACTTATGCAAAAAAGGTTTTCAAAGGGAAGTTCATTTGGTACAATAACATTTGGTGCGTTTGGGAGCACCAAATGGAGGGTGTTTTAAGATATGAGATATTTTTTTGAATCAAAAGTAGAGAAAAAAGAAAAAGGGTATATGATACAGATTCCTTTCAATATTTGGGAAGTATGTAAGCAAAGAGATGTGATTCAGGGCGATATTGTGCTGGATAATAGTTTTATATATTGTGAACTTTTACCTAAGGAGAAGGGAAATTATGAGATTCATATAGAGGATGAGGATGCTGTACAGGTAGAGATGGGTGTGCTCCATAAGATTCTGTTACACATTGACGACACCTTAATCCGTATGGACCAGAATAGTCCGTATAGCTTCAGTAAGCCCATTCGTAAAATTCAAGATATGAACGTAATTATTCAGCCCGAGGACGGCTTGTGTGGGCAGGCCTGTGTGGCTATGTTGGCAGGAGTCACCATCGCTGAGGTCATCAGTGTGATGGACTGCAGAGAATGGCAGGCTACCATGGGCAGAGTGATTTCTGCATTGAATTATTACGGCATTGACCACTCGGATATTATTATTTATACAGAGGGGCGGAAGGCAGTTTTGCCTAAGTGTTGTATCATGATGGAAAAGATGGGCCGTTTCTGCCATTATCTGGTTCATTTTGATGGTAAATTCTACGATTCCAATTTGGGTGTTTTGGAAGAGTATGATATGTCCAAATTGTTGGGATATCTGGAAATCAAGTGTTAATATTATGAAAGAATCCGGTGAGGATTCCCCATGTCAGATGAATAGTTGCCGGTCTCACAAAGACCGGCAATCCTTGTATGTGGCAAAAGAATTGAAAAAAGGAGCATTGCTTCGACCTTCCCGGGAGAGGATGGTCCATAGGAGAAAAATATGATTTATACAGTAACCCTGAATCCTGCAATTGATAAGACCGTGCAAATAGACAACCTTCAGACCGGAGAGGTGAACCGGGTGCTGAAGGTCCGCCAGGATCCCGGCGGGAAGGGCATCAACGTATCCAAAGTGATTGCATCTTTGGGAGGCGAAAGCGTGGCCATGGGGCTTTTGGCAGGAAGAAGCGGCCAATATATTGATGAGGCATTGAAAGAAAGCGGGATTGCCACTGATTTTTTATATGTAGAGGGAGAGACCCGCACCAACTTAAAAATTATTGATGCCGTCAAGGGCGAGAATACGGACATCAATGAACCGGGCATCACAGTCAGTGCCGATCAGACAGAGGCACTGTTGCATCGATTACTTCACCGCCTGCAGAAGGACGATTATGTGGTGTTGGCAGGCAGTTTGCCGAAGGGCGCCCCGGTGGATCTTTACGCTGATTGGATCAGACGGATCCAGGAAAAAGGTGCCAGGGTGATTTTGGATGCAGACAAAGAAGCCCTGAGAGAAGGCATCAAAGCCAAACCCTATATGATCAAGCCCAATGACAGGGAACTGGAGATGTACTTTGACAGCCCCATGGATACCATAGAAAGGGTGATAGACGCAGGGAAGAAACTGCATCATGAGGGCATCTCAAATGTGGTTATTTCGCTGGGTGGCGATGGGGCGTTGTTTGTCCAAAATGGCAGAGTATATCACGGTCAGGGGATTTCGGTGCCTGTGGGCAGTACGGTGGGCGCAGGAGATTCTATGGTGGCGGCTCTTTGCTTTGGTATGGCACAGGGCATGGGGCAAGAAGATGTGATGAAATTAGCCTTGGCCACTTCAGCCGCCAATGTGATGTGTGACGGTTCCCAGCCGGCGGAGTATTCTGTGATAGAAGAGTTGTTGCCCCGGGCGATAGTGAATGCTTTTTAAGGGCAGGATGTGGCATAGCACAATTCAAAAAGTAAGATAGATAAAGAGGAACCATCGTGATATTCAGAAAAACAAGAGTAGAAGACATTCCGGCCATCATGGAAATCATTCGGCAGGCCCAGGGGTACATGAAAGCCCAAGGCATCGACCAATGGCAGAACGGATATCCAAACGAAGCAGTGTTTTTAGAGGACATTCGAAAAGGATATAGTTATGTTTGCGAGGATTGCGGCGAAGTGGTTGCCACGGTAGCAGTGATTTTTGACGGAGAGCCTACCTATGACAGGATTTACAAGGGGGCGTGGCTGACTACGGATATTCCCTATGCGGCCATTCATCGGATTGCAGTGGATGAGCGGCGAAAAGGGCAGGGCGTTGCCGGTTTTATGATTGGGGAGATAGAGAAGATGTGCCGTGACAGAGGGGTGTATAGCATCAAAAATGATACGCATAGGGACAATCTGTCCATGCAGAAGATGCAGGCAAAGAATGGATTTACCTATTGCGGTATTATTTTCTTGGCGGATGGTGCAGAACGCATTGCCTGCGAAAAGGTGCTGGAGTGAAAATAAACAGGGCGTAGTATTATAAGGCTTTGTGAAATCATAGTGGAGGAGTGAGAATAGATTTATGGCTACATATTATTTAGGCATTGATATCGGAGCGTCCAGTGGCCGCCATATTTTAGGACATCTGGAAAAGGGAAAGATGATATTGGAAGAAATTCATCGTTTTCCCAACGGTATGAAGGAAGTACCACAGGGTGACGGAGTGGAAAAGGTTTGGGATGTGGACGAATTGTTCCGCCAAATCAAAATCGGTATGAAAAAATGCGCAGATTTGGGCAAAATTCCTGAAAGCGTAGGGATAGATACCTGGGGGGTGGACTTTGTGTTGTTGGACGCCCAGGGCAACCGCTTGGGCAATGCCGTGGGCTACCGAGACGGACGCACTAAGGATATGGACAAGGAAGTTTATAAATACATACCGGAATCAGATCTATATGCCCGTACCGGTATTCAAAAGCAGATGTTTAACACCATTTATCAGTTGATGGCACTGAAGATGAAGAGACCGGAATTTTTGGAAAAGGCGGAGACACTGTTGATGATACCGGACTATTTCCACTACCTGCTCAGCGGTAAAGCGGCAACAGAATATACCAATGCCACCACGGGCCAGTTGATCAGCCCTGCCACAAAGGATTGGGATTGGGAATTGATAGAGTTATTGGGATATCCCAAGCGGATGTTCCAAACCATTGTTACGCCGGGTACAGTATTGGGCCAGCTGACGGAGGAAGTGCAGAAAGAAGTGGGATACAACTGTAAAGTTGTGGTCCCTGCCACCCATGACACCGGCTCCGCAGTGATTGCGGTACCCACGGACAGCGACAATGCGCTTTACATCAGTTCCGGTACCTGGTCTTTGATGGGGGTAGAATTGCCTGAGGCTAATTGCTCCAAGGAAAGTGAGGCTCACAACCTGACCAACGAAGGCGGATATGATTATCGGTATCGTTATCTGAAAAATATTATGGGACTTTGGATGATTCAATCCGTAAAGGCAGAAATCGGTGGGGAACTAAGTTTTGGAGAGATTTGCGAAATGGCATCGAAGTGCAGTATTTCCTCTATTGTGGATGCCAATGACGACAGATTTTTGGCACCCACCAATATGACCGCAGAAGTGCAGGCGGCATGTAGAGAAAGTGGGCAACAAGTTCCTCAGGGGATTGCGGAAGTGGCGGCTGTGGTGTACAATAGTCTTGCCCGCTGTTATGCAGAAACGGCAAAAGAAATTGCCCAAATTACAGGAAAAGAATATGATTGCATCCACATCGTGGGCGGTGGTTCCAATGC
>JAEIGA010000728.1_pt1 | contig 48778 bp, 63 predicted proteins | sample 9270691 | NCBI WGS metagenome assembly JAEIGA01 (sample SAMN17057246, study PRJNA624740) | gut metagenome | biome: biome; isolation source: fecal sample | host: Bos grunniens | place: China: Xizang | collected 2019 | reverse complement strand
CTTCTTGTTAGGCTGCGCCACGCCGGACGGGTCTCTGCGCCACAAGATTTCCGTGCGCACGATTGCGCCGCCGTTCTTGCTCACCGGCACGCCCTGATTGATAGTGTAGGAAAGGTCGGGGAGCTGACTCAAAAGGTATGTAAAGCCCTCTTTGGTCGGGTACATGCGCCCGCCGATAATGTTGAACTGGTTGCCGCACGGCATAAGCCCGGCCATGGTTGCCTCAATAAGCACCTCTTTGACGGTTTCTATGGGGTAACCGCCGTTCTTGTCTTTGTCGGTGCGGAAGCCAAGCGGCGTGCCCTGCAATTCCATAATCGGCTGCATCACCTGCGGCGTAAGTGCCTGCTTGAGCTGTGACACACACCGGGCAACGGTGAACGTCTTGGTGAAGTTGTTGGTCATATTGGCGCAAGCAAGCCCGCTTTCGGTGAGCTTGTCCAGCGTCTCGGCAAGTTGCGTTTCCTGTGCGGAAAGCGCGATTTCGTGCTTCGCTGTTTTCATTGTATTTGTGTTTTTGTTGTTGCCCCCGTATGGGGATGCCCCGCCAAGGAATTGAACCTCGGAGCCATACCGCTCAACAAACAAACACGAACAGAATCGGTATGGCCGCCGCCAGCCGGGGCGAATGTTTTGCACGGTGCCACGCTTCCCCCGCCGTGCCGGGTGATATGATTTCCCCGCGAGCTTATCCCCTCGCGGACTCACACGGTGCAGCATGGCAAGCGTGCCGCGTGAGCTTTTCCGGGCAGGTACTATGTTTTGGCTCTGCTGGTTGCAGAATAGGCGCGGTGGGGGTTGATCCCACGACCAAGGGATTATGAGTCCCCTGCTCTACCGTTGAGCTACACGCCTGATATGGTCAGCGTTTTGAACAGGCCGCTGCCCCTGTATACCCTGATTAGTGACGCCGCCGGGTGTCCGCTGCGTGCAAAACGTAACTACCTGCTTGCAGGAGGTAGGGGCTAACCCCTTTTCTACCGATTCGCCCTGCTGGTGCGTCCACCTGCCTGACTTCTGCTTCCTTACACGTTGCAGCCCCGCGAGCCGTACAAGGGAGAGCGGCTTTCCCATCACTCGTTGCCCGGTGGTGACCCCCGGTGCACCGCTCCTATCCCGGCTAGCCCCTACCAAAGCAAGAGCGCACCGACAACGGAACAGAATGGAGACGGCGGGATTTGAACCCGCACCGAACACCTTGCAAAGGTGCTGCGCTACCGTTACACCACGTCCCCTTTTCACCCGAAGCTGACGGCATATCAGCATCTCCGCTGCTTCCAGCGGCGACTTGTCCCTTGGCATAAGCCTTTCGACTCGCTCCTAATAGTCCATTCGAGCTGCCCTGTTTGCTAGCGTGGTAGGGCTATGGCCACAGTATTAAGTTCGGGACTTCTCCCAATCTGCATAAGGTTGCAGCCCCCCGCGTCGGCTATTTTAGGTGTTCGCGGCCAAGCCACCGCGCGCCCTGTACAGAACGCGCCGCACGGATTGCCCGCCGTGCCGGGTTGTGGCATTTCTCTTTCCCGTTATGCCACAAAACGGGTGCGAGGTGTGCACCCCTCGCGGAGGCCGTGGGCGGGACTTGAACACCGCTTCTTCCTTGCTCCCCATTTGAGCGCGGACGCATTTCCAGTTATGCTACCACAGTTTTTTGCTGTATAGGCTCCCGTAGCCTTGCGTTGCTTTCCCCGGAAACGGGAACCCATACAGCGGATTGCGCAGACGGGACTCGAACCCGTTCTATCGGCTTATGAGACCGATGTGCTGCCTTTACACTACCGCGCGATTATGTTTTTCCTGCTGCCACAAGCCCCGGCAGGAGCGGGAATTGACCTTAGGTAACACACACACACGCTCGCTCCCTTGTGGCACTTGCGAGCGGCGCGGAAGAAGATTATTCAAGCATGCACCGGCATACTACCATTGCGGCGGCGGCTCCCAGAATCACGTTCAGGGCGATTGCTACGGCGTGCCCGATTGCAGCACGATAAGTCAGGCGTTCCATGTTGTCGTACTCGCCCTGCGCTACGTTGGCGTACTCTTTAGCGCGCTTGCAGGCGTTCTCTGCGCCCTTGGCGCAAGCCTCGGTCTTGTCGTATGTCTCATCCATCTTGCGAGCCATTGCGGAGGCTTTTTCGTAAAGCATTTTGTTGGGGTTCATTTTCATTGGAAAGGGGTTGCCGGGTTTACTCGCCCGGCTCGGGGCTATTATGTTGGTTCAGTCGCGGAAAGGGGTTAAGCGGCCAGTTCGGCCAGCTTGGGGTCAAGGAACATGTAGCTTGCTCCGGTCGGGAAATTAACCTTGAGGAACCAAGTGTTGTACTGGGGGAAATACTTCTTTGTAAAGCCCTCTGTGCAGTCAAGAATTGTCCAAGCTTCTTCGCGGTCGATTTTAATCTGTCGGGACTTGCCGTTCTCGGTGAAAATCACGTTGCAGTTCGTAAGGCGATTGATTTTTTCTAAGGTCGTCATGTTCGTGTTTTAGTTGGTTGCGGGGCTTTTATACCTTATTTTTCCACGCAAGGCAAGCCAAAAGTGCAATTTTCTGCATTTTTTTCTTAGGTGGCCGCATTTTGGCGCAGAATTGCAGCGGGCGCATCCGCAAAATCACTCGGTCGCTCCATGATATGACGGATAAGACGCTTGGCCGCCGGGCTGAACTGGTATGTGCCGCTCGTCCAGTTTTGAACGGTTGCATAGTTCACGCCGATGCGACATGCGAAGCGTTGCATGGTGTCGCCGTAGCCGGACGCAAGGAGCTTGAGCACGTCCTGCACGCTCATTTTCTCCACAGCCTCATCAAAGCGCGGCGGGGTGGCCGGGAAGTTGCCCTTTTGGGCTGCCAGCAGGAGCGCGTGGCCAACGGTCTTGCCGGGCGTTGTAAGCTTCTCCCAGCGGCGTATTGTGCTTGCGGTTGTGCCAAGGCGCACCGCGAATTCTTCCACCGTGTCGCCGTACTGCTTGCGCACCGTTGCGCAGAGGGATTCTGTGTTCTGTTTTGCCATATTGTTAAAAGGGGTTGCCCGGTTTGCCCGCCGGGCGCGGGGTTGAAAGGATTAGGCAATCACTTTTCCGTTGCGGGTGATGTTGCCGGGGTTCCCGGTGGCAATCTGCCAGCCGAATGCTGTTACCCAGCCGAGGAAAATGGAGGTGAATCCCTTGGCGATTGAGCCCTTGCGCAGCCAAATGGTGCGGCTCTCGTGGCGGTCGTAGTCCCCCTCGCGGTCGCGCTCTACGACAAGCAAGCCCTCGCCCTTGATTGTCTCCCTGTGCCCGGGTGCCAGCGTGCGCAGGTACTCAATGCTGTGCTGCTTTGCCAGCTTTGCCTTGGCGGCTTCGCGGTGCTTGCGGGCGTAAAGCTTGCGCCACAGGGCTGCGGCATCTTCCTTGCTCATGTCGTCGAGGGTCATATATACGGCGTTGATTGCGTCGTATTCTTCCTGCGTGCATTCGCCCTTGGTCAGCTTGGAAAGTTCGGAGAAAAGCATCTTCGTGCGGTGGTTAGGGGTTACTTGGCGATGCGGTCAAGAGCTTCCTTGCGGGTGATTCCCAGTCCGTTCACGTACTTGAACACCTTTGTTTCAACGCCATACTTATTTACGCCCAGCTTCATACTCTGTGCAGTGTAGTGTCCGTGCTGTGCATCTCCGGCATGAGAATCGGAAAACTCGGTGGCGGCTTTCTCCAGCTTCTCGCATACGGCTTCAAAATCTTCGCCTGTGCAGACCTGCTGGAAAGATACATACGTTGCGGTTTCCCAGTCCGTTGTCTGTCCTTCGTTGTTGTAGTAAATTGTGTTCATTGTCGTGTTTGTTTGTTGTTGACGGGGCTTTTATACCCTATTTCCACGCGCGGGGCAAGCTTTTTTTCTGGGTTTTCTGGAAAAAGTCTGATTTTTTAGAAATTGAAAGCCATTTGCCCGTCGGGCAGTATGGTCACGTCCATTTTTTCGGGCTCCTCTGGCGTTTCCTGCTGCTCTGGCTGCTCCTGCTCCTGCGTGTTGCTCAATGTGGCGAATACCTGCCGCCACATTGCCGCCTGCTCCCTCGCTCTGCGCTCCTCCTCGTAGACGTGCCATTCCGGCGTGTAGTACACCGCCCATTCGCGGTCATTGGAAAGCTCGTTACCGTGTACGCACCGGGCGGCAATGCCGTTCAGGGTGCAATTCACGTAGAACATACGCACGGCGTTGATTTCGATATCGGTGCCGTAGGCGCGTATCTGGTCAAGGTGGGCGGCGTGCTTTTTGCAGAACGATAACAAGGTGCGCCCGGCTCCCACGGTCGGGTCATACACGGTCACAATCTCGCCGCGTTCCAGCTTTTCTTTCACCGGGTCGCTATCGCTGCCAGTTAAGGCGGCCATAACGTCGCACACGCTGTCAGGCGTGTAGAATGCCCCGGTGCCCGATTGGCTCTTGGTGCCGCGTAGCTCTTGGTCTGCTGCCCCCAGAATGTCACGGAACCGCTCGCGCTCCATTGCTTCGCCAAGGAATACCATTGCCCGGCGCATGATGGTCAGCCGCTTTTCGTAGTCTTTGCCGGACAGGCTGCCAAGCTTCGGAAGCTCGTCGAACTGCCCTTGCGCGGCGAAGAACATTGCGGATATGAAGTCACGCAGTACGTCAAGCGGGCTGACAGCCCCGGTGAGCTTCGTAAGCTCTTTCCACCAGAGCTGCCCCAGCACCTCACGACCGCCGGACTTAAAGCCGACAAGGCGGGCTTCCTGTAGCTCTTTTTCGGTTACAAGGTCGTTCATGGCCGTGCGGTGGTTATGGGTTATTTTGCGAAAAGCTGGCGGATGATTTCATCGCGGATTTCCATGTCGCGCTCGCTGAGAAGCTTTGCATTGAAGCTGTAGACGCTTTTCAAGCATCTTTCCTTGTCGCCCTTAAACATAGCGATGTAGTTGGCTGCGATTTTCTGGTGGGATTCGTTCATGTTCGTGTTTGTTTTGTTTGTTGTCGGTTGACGGGCTTGTTATACCCTAAAACATGACGCAAGGCAAGCTTTATTTCTGGCTTTTTGCACTTTATGGGATTTTTTGGGGTTATTCTTTCAGCCTTTGGGCTGCTTTGTAGTCTGATTCGGCCTGCATAAGCCGGAATTGCGCTGCGGCCAGCTTGCGCATGGCTGCATTGGTGTGCCGGAGTGCAATTCCGGCCAAGTGCGGAAAGTGCGCCTTGTCGGCGGCCTCGCTCATTGCTCGCGCTGCGGCTTTCAGCTCAATTTGCGCCTGATATGCTGCATAATTGTAGTCCATAGGTTTTAGGCGTCCTTACTCGGCTTGTATAGCTCCTCGGTCTCGAAGTGCGGGCAGGCCGGGGCGTCATAGTCGATGCTCGGGAAGCCGTTCTCCGGGTGCATGCAGGTAGCATCGTACATACCGCAGAATGCACAGTTGATGCACTTCCGGTCTTGTTCTGGTATTTCGTGTGCTTTCATAAGTGTGAAAATTCAGGGCAATAAACAAGTTCATAGCTGGTGATTCCGTCAGGGTCAGCTTTTTTTATCTTTCGAGTCTTCAAAAGATGATGCAAAAACAACGCACCGTATCTGTCTCGAATCCATTTAGGCTGACGCCAATCTGCCCATTCTCTTAATGAGGGGAGATGATAGAGACGGTTTCCTCTTGGCGTTACTCTTATTTTGTTCGGGTAGTTGTTTCCGAATCGGATAATTCTACGCTTTGGAATGTTTGTATTCACATGGCAACGTCCTAAATCCTGCCATTCCCCATTTTGCACCTCTTCGCTATTCACTAAAACGCCATAATCTAAAGAAGCGTCTTTATGCATGTACAATATGTTTGTTAGCGCGTTTATTGTTTCCTCTGCGTTCCACCAAGCCATACGTCCTACTTTCACAGGCTTAATCCCGTTTTGGTCAAGAGTTGCACGCATGCCGTTGAACGTCTTATACGGGCTTCGTCCGTTTTGTTGCCTAATTACATTTATTGCGCCGAATAGCATGCTGGTTGAATACAAGCCTTGTTCAAGAAGTGTCTTGTAAAAATCACCCCGCCTTTTTTTGTCGCATTTTTGCAATTCTTGTATTTTTTCCGTTGATAACTTGCTCATATCCACTCGTTTGTTCGTGCTAATTCGTTTGCTTCATACAGTGACGTGTTATATCTTTTTTGCGTCCATAATTCGAGCCAGACAAGGGTGTGCGATTTCGCTAGAAGTCTTGGTGTGAACCGCCTTATCATGTATCTACCAAGGCGTGTGTCCGGCACTCGGTACGCTCCTGCCATGTCAGCCAAGTATTTTCTGCGAAACTCCCGGAGTTCTTTCATGCGTTGCCATGACCGCATTTTGGCTTCGTAGCGTGCCTGAATCCACTTATCATGCATGCGCTCAATTCGCCGCTGTCCAATTGTTTTTTGGGTGTCTCCGGGGCATGTCTCGCTGAAATAATCAGTGCCAATTTGCCCGTTGCATATATTGAAAAAAGCAGGTGCGAAAGTTGTGTTCATGGCATGAGCTTCGCGGTGAGATTGTTCGTGTACAGCATGTATGTTGCGGCTGCTTTCTGGTGTATCGCAGCGATGTCATGTGTTGAATCGGGCACCCATTGCTCAGCCATGTATGCACCCTCGTCAAGCAGTATCAAGGCTGCAATCATTTCATGATAGTACCATGTGAACGGCTTGCCGGGGCAAGGTGTTTTTTCAAGAAAGCCCTTAATGTCGAGATTCAGGAATTGCAGCGTGTCCACGATGGAGGACGGTGTGGTCAGTAGCGTGGTGCCTCTGCGTGTGTACTTCTCTGCATATTCGCGCAGTTTGAAGTGCTTGGGCTTCCACAGCGCAAGGTCTATCAGCTTGCCGTCGAGTAGATGCTGCGCGTCTTTCGGTAGGTAGTGCATGGCATTAAATAATCTGGTAGATTAGCCACGCGGCTGCGGCAAGGCAGAGAATAAACGGGGAGAGGAATAGCAGGAGCATGACAAGGTATGCGGCCATGCTTATCATAAATGCCACGATGCCGCCGCATACCATGCAGGGGGTGATAACCGCTTCGGCTACGCGCTCTGCTATTCTCCGCGCACGCATGTCAATGCTTGGCTTCTTGGGGCGGGTCACAATTCCGTTGCCGTGGGCTAGTGGGCGTTTGTTCATCAGTCTGTTTTCTTGGCTATGTATCGCGGGCATGCGGGGTGGTTCGGTGAGAAGTAAAAGGCGGTGATGTTGCAGCGGTTCTGCATGTAGTGAATGCAGGTTGCGCAGATGCGCGGGTTCTCCCAGTGGAGTGAGTGGTCAACTGGTGGTTGACTACTGGAACTGTCAAGTTTTTCTTTACTGTTCATGGGGCGGGGGGTGTAGTCATTAAGCTGTAGCAGGCCTGAGAACGGCACGCGGGGGCATTCCGGCATAGACTGCTTCATGCCGTTAATAAGCCCGTGCAGAGCGCGTCCTGCGGGCTCGTGTGGGCGGGTGTAGGCGGCTGTGCCGTATATCAGGGCACCAAAAAGGGCGAGAATAGCAATGTGGCGTTTCATGGTTTGTATGTTGGTTAGCGTTTAATTCCTTGTAGCTTGGCTTTAACGTCGGCCAGACGGTCAATGTGGGCTTTCCACGGGGGGAGAATGTGGGCGGATAATCCGGTGGCTTTTGCCGCGTTGTAGCCGTCCCGTTCATGTTCTATGTGGTCGCAGAGAAATTTCAGCAGTGCGGCTTTTTCGTCTTTCGTGAGGGTCAGGGTTTCCATATTGGTGTGTGGTGATTTTTATCTGGTTTTCTTCTATGCCCCGCTGCTGCATTAGTAGTTCTTTCACGGAGCAATCGACCTGTATGTGCAGCTCTACGGTTACGTCCTCGGTCATGCCTTGACTCGCTTGTTGTCTTTGATGGTGTAGCGCAGGAGTTCTACGGCGGTATCGGTAATAACGCGGTATTCCCACTCAAACACCCCGGTCTTGTGTTCTTCTGAATCCACCATATGCAGCGCGTTCCATTTGCAGTCCGTGATTGCTGCGCCTTTCTTTTCGTAGGTGCTGCACGTCTCCCACTCTTGGGAGCCTTTCTTTCGTTTCTGTACAAAGTAGGTCATTGTCAGGGGTGCCCGGTTTGCCCGCCGGGCGCGGGGTTGAAAGGATTAGCGTTCGTTGTAGAAAATGGCTTTTGTTTTTCTTGTCGTGTTGCTGATAAGTTCGACCTTCCACACCGTGTCATCACACACAGCACATGCTGCATCGACAACAAGCACGCTGAAATGCTTGTTCGTATTTTTCTCTATGACTTTACCATTATTCATAAAAGTCTTGATTTTGTAGGCGCATTTAGTCATCTTCGTGCGGTGGTTAGGGGTTACTTCACAATGATAAGGCACACCGTCTTGCCGTCGCAGATATCGCCTACAATGCTGTCTGCTGCTCCCTCAATAACCTGCTTCCCGAAATGCTTCCAAAGAATCTCCGCCGAAGTGGCCTTTCTCCAATCATACTCTGTATCGTCGTAGCACTCAAAGATTGTGATGTAATTATTCTCCTTTTGAATCAGGTAAGCGTCCTCCTCGAAAGTGGGCTTGATAATTTCGTAAGCCTCGCGAGTCAGGGTTGAGAAGCTGCCGGACTTGCCGTCTACAATGTAATAAGTGGTGTTGTTCATGTTCGTGTGTTTGTTTGTTGTTTGTCTGTCGTGTTGACAAGGGCGTTATACCTGATTTTGACGCGCGCGGCAAGCTTTTTTTTAGGTTTTTTGCGCTTTTTGGGGTTTTTTTGGTTTTTTGGGCAAAAAAAAGAGAGGTTTCACCCTCTCTTTCTCTGTTTTTCGATGTAATCGAGCATCATGTAGTTAAAAGAAGCTTTTTCTATTTTGTTCTGCCCGGCGGTAGTCTGGTACATTGCCTTGAAGCAATACGCCGTTCCGACCTGCTTCATGCGCTCGGTCGGCTCCACCTTTTTGCCGTTCAGAATGTTTACGGAATTATAGGCGTTCGGCCTGAATCCGGCCATATCGCCCACGCCACAGCAACAGGTGCTATCACCCATGGCGCGCAGGCGGTTTTCTCCGCTGTAAAAGCGCATTCCGTTGGCATGGCAAGCGTGCTTAATTTCCTCAAAATCGACACGTAGGATTTCTTCGGGATATACATAATCGCCGCCTACCTTGACCATGCCTTTTGCCTTTCGCACGAACTTCATTCCCTCTACAACTACGCCGTGAACGCCTGCATCAGCAAGGCGGGGAATGTTAGCTAGGAGCTCTTTCTTCACTTCCGGCATATAAGGCTGTGCGCGCACAATCACCCGTTTAACCCGAGGTGCGAGCTTCCGCACCATTTCCATTCTTTCTTCGTATGTGGGCGCACCCTTTTCGAGCGCGTCGTAACGGCTACACACCATACTTATTTGAACTGCTGCATTGCATTTCTCCAGAAGCTCCAGATAAGGAGACTCAACTACTAATCTACCTTTAGTTGAGACGACAAAGGGGTATTGTGTTTCTGCGAGTAATTGCAATGCTTTCAGGCTTAATTTGTGCTTTCGCTCTATTGGTTGAAACGGGTCGCTCATGCCGCCCCAGTGCAACGGGATAGCCCAGTCGCACCAGTTTACCTCGCCTTTTCTTTCCCCCTCTATAAAGCGTTTTAGTGCTGTAAATCCTGTGTTGGCTTCTACCTGTGATATGTCCACTTTACGCTTTGCAAAGCAGTATACGCAAGCGTGAGAGCATCCCTTGTATGTGTCAAAGCGCACAGGCAAGTCACATAGTACCGCCTGTGTGCCACACCTAATCATGGAGACACCCGGCCTCGCGCATTATCATTTGCGCGATAGACTCTTTACCCTCTTGCTTGATGTAGGCTTCTACGGTTTCTTGTTCTTCTTTCGGGAAGTTGAAAGACACGCTGAAAATATCGCTCTCCGGCTTTTCCCCGGCACCGCCGAGCCCGTCTTGCAGCAAGTCCTCGATATGGTCAAAATCGGGAGCCTCTGACTGCGCTAAAAGCGCGTCAAGGTCGGTTTCGGTGTACCCGGCCATATATAGCGCATCCGTCCCTATTTCTTGCAGCTCCTGCAACGTGGTTCCAAGTGCTATCTTGTCCATGACTGCCAGCTCTGCCATGCGGTTGTCCGCTATCAGGTCGGCTATTTCCTGCTCCTCGGTTTCGTAGTGCTGCACTTCCACGGGAACCTGCTTGAAGCCTGCCAGCTTCGCGGCCTGTAAGCGGCCATGTCCTTTTACTATGTATCCGCTCAAGTCAGATATTGTTATTGGCTGCCTCCATCCTGTGCCGCGTATGATTTCAGCAAGGCGTTCTAGCTGGTAATTCGGGTGCTTGTTCGGGTTCTTTGGGTGTTCCAAAAGTTCCCCGGTTTCTGCTATCTTGTCGTATCGACAATATACGGCTATGCCGTCAAGTTGTTCTCTCATGCGTGCCTCCTTTCAGAAGTTCGTTTATTTATCATTGGTTTTTTGCTATAATAGAGTACCACGCTGCACAGGACTCTGTAAACCGTTAATTTCTGCCAGCCCTGCGCCAACTTTGCCCGTCAATGTAAGGCTGGTAATATACCTCTTGCAAGCGGTCTTCTATCGCCCCGGCGGTGCATGCGTCCGCTCCGTTGGCGGTCAGCTTGTCCACGGTCTGCTCTACGCTGTAATTCGCCGTGATAACGGTCGGGAGCATGTCTCGGTAACGGGAGTCTATAAGCTCGAAAAGCAGGGCAAGGCTCCAGTCGGTAATTTTCTCTTTTCCGAGGTCGTCGAGCACCAGCAGGAAGCACGTCTTGTACTTCCGCAGTATGTTATCCTCTCCCTCTTTCGCCTTGCTTTCGTAGGCGCGTTTTACGTCGCGGCACAGCTCCCCGAAACGGGTGTATACTACCTGCTTTCCGTTGGCTATGGCCTCGTTTGCTATCGCTGCCGCAAGGTGGGTTTTCCCGGTGCCATAGTTGCCGTAGATATAAAGCGAGTTTTGCGGTAGCTGCAACACGGTTCCGTCTATAACGCGCTGCGAGTACAGTCTTGCCGTCTTGAGGGCTTTTCGGTTCTCTGGTGTTTCGGTAAAGTTGTCGAACGTGCGGGAAATATCTCGCGCGGCCAGCCCTGCATATTCTTGCAGCTCCTTGACTTTTTCGCGCCGCTTGGCCTCTTTTTCACGTGCTTTCTCTTCGGCGGCGGCCTTGGCTGCTCCCTCACATTCGCAAGCCTGTTTTGCTTCGCGGAGCCAATGTACTGACTCTCCGCTTATGAAGCCCATGAACGGCATCTGCTTGCCACAATGCGGGCAGGTGGGCGTTTCCCCTGCTCCGTACTCTGCCGCCTCTGGAAAGTTGCTGTACAGTATCTCGTCAGGGTATCGCTCCTTTAGTTGCTGAATCGTTGTTTTCATGTTTTCCTCCTAGTTGCCCGTTTGCGGGCGTTTTGTTGCTTTCTGGGTAAAGTGCCCGTATAAATGATGCAAGGCCGTTTTGGGCGGTGTTCTGCGCGTTAAAAGGGGCATTCTCCGGGGTCTTTGTATTTCATGCCCGGTTGACAGAATGGCACCTGCCTATTTTCCCGGCGTTGAGGTGTTGCATTATCCCGCTGCACCCACCGGGCGGCATAACGCCTTAATGCGCCCCTCCAATCTCGGGTTCTCCATTCCTCCTTGTCCATCTTGTCCATGAAGTACCCGGCGCACAGCGATATCTTGTCTTCCGTCGGTCGGACGGTCATGTTGCGGAGAGCAGCTTCCACTTCCTGCATGGTCGGTACTTCGTGGCCGCCTTGGGGCTGCATTGCCCTTAATGCAATCTCGGGCAGCTCTTCCTCGCGCGTGTGTGCGGGTGCGCTCGCGCCACCCTCTCTTTCTGTTATATTTTCAGTTATATTCTGTTTTATTCTATTTGTCTTGCATTTTGCAAGTGTCTGACTTGCATTTTGCAAGTCGCTCTCTTGCATTTTGCAAGTGTCCCCTCTTGTTTTTTGCAAGTCACTATTATTTTGCAAGGCTCTTGCATTTTGCAAGTCACTATTATTTTGCAAGACTTGCAAGGCGGTGTATACAGGACGCATTTTCCCACCCTTTTCGGCGTAGCTCTTGCATATTAGCCCGGCCTTTTCGAGCTGCGACAAGTGCCGCAAAACGGTTGAGTCAGCCGTCGAAAAAGAGAGCTTTTTCAGGGTTGCCAGCGTCCCATAATAGCACCCGCCGCCGCTTTCGGTGAAGCCCTGAATCACGGCGTAGACAATCGCCGCGCCCGCGCTCGTAATGCCCCGGCTCTGCAATAGGTCGGCTGTTCGCTCGTCTATTCGGGCGAATATCTGATTTTGGGGTTCCATGGTTTCCCTCCTGCTAAAATGGCTCGCCCGCACGGTGTCCTCTGCATATTGCAGGTGGTAGGTGGACACAATGCGGGCGCATTTTGTTTGCTGGTTAGCCTCTACCACAAGGCTGCTCGCCTATTATGCCTTTTTTTGCTCGCTCGGCAAGCTTTTTTTTGGTTGATTGGGTTTATTTGGGGTTTCTTCGTAGTACTTCTTCGCGCCCTTGAGTGCAGCCGCTGCCAGAACATACATTGCATTCTTATCCATTTTTGCCATATTCTTCACGCCTCCTTTATTCTCAAGTATGCGAGTGTTTATAATACGCTAAGCATAAATAAAATGTAAACTGGAATTGTGTAGCAATTCTGGCGCAAGTATGTTATACTGGAAATATGTAACAAGTTAATAAATCAAAGTTAAGGAGTGTGCTATATGTACAACGCAAGGTCGTATGCAAGATATTCTTCATTGCATCAAAGGGAAGAAAGTATCGAGGGACAGTTAAGAGCATGCAAAGAGTATGCAGTCCGTAATGAGTACACAATAACAGGAGAATACAGCGATAGGGCTATATCTGGAAAAAGCGCGGAAAAGCGCACCCAGTTCCAGCGCATGATTCGAGACGCAGAGCGTGGCCTGTTTGACGTGCTGCTTGTATACAAGCTGGATAGATTCGCCCGTAATAGGTACGATGCAGCCATGTATAAAGCAAAATTGAAGAAATCGGGTGTAAAGGTTATTTCAATCATGGAGGCCATACCAGAGGGAGCAGAGGGCATTATTCTTGAATCCGTGCTTGACGGGTTCGCGGAATACTACTCCGAGAACCTTGCGGAGAATGTGCGACGCGGATTAAAAGAGAATGCTCTTTCTGTAAGGTTCAACGGAGGCCAGACTCCATACGGATACCGCATCGTCGATTCAATGTTTTTGGTAGATGATGCACGCGCGATAGTAGTAAGAGAGATTTTTGAAAGAGTGGCGTCTGGTGAATCGTACCGCACGATTTTTGAGAGCTTGAACGCTCGAGGTTTCCGCACGTTAAAGGGAAAAGATTTTTCGCGCAGTTCTATCAATTCCATTGTCGATAATGAAAAATACATAGGGCGTTTTGTGTATAACGTGAGCAAGACTGACTCGGTTAAAGTTGAGAATGGTTTTCCGTCTATCGTGTCTGAGGAATTATGGAACGCGGTTCAATCACGCAGGGCTGCATCTAGCGGCGCTCCACGCAGAGGAAAAGGCACCGTTCAATATGTGCTTTCGGGAAAGCTTATTTGCTGTCATTGTGGTGCTCCTTTTCATGGACATACGAACACATATAAAGGCACGCTGCATTCTTATTACAGGCATTGTCACCGTGAGGAAGATAAACCGTCTTGCATGAAGTTTCCTTTAATCCGCCGTAATGAGTTTGATACAAAGGTATTCAATGCTATACGCGATAATATCTTAAACCCGGAAACTATACATGAAATCGCGGTTCATGCAGCGTCTTTGCAAAAAGAATGCGAGATTGATATTGCTTCCGCTTCAAAGGCAGAACTGTCAGAGGTGCAGGCCGCAATACAGAACATTTATAAAGCCATTGAAGCGGGCGTATTTTCTAACGGCTTAAATGCCCGACTAGCAAGCTTAGAGAGCCGCGCTGTTGCGTTGGCTGCTGATATTGCCGTAGCTGCCCCACCTGATGATTTTTTGTCGATGGCAGAAATTGAGTCTTATCTAAGCCAATTCATGCACGGCGACATAAACGACACTAGCTTTCGTAATAGTATTTTGTCCACTTTTGTTAAGCGCGTTGAAATAAAAGTAGATGGCACAGCTCGGATAATTCTTCACTATGCGCCTTTTGAAGATGTTGAGACTATTTCTTTTGTCTTTGGCACCCACGGTTTAGCGCAGGTGCTAAAGCCAATAAATCCTCAAGACGCGGGAATTGTGCTTTTTACATAGAGCCGTCAGGCTCCCAAGCGTGCGAAAAGTCATTATCTTTGAACAGGGCTGCAAGCCCAGAAATCTGTTTCAGACGCAGAAGCTCTTCTGCGTCCATGCCTATGTGCTTCATTATCCACGCGTCTGACATTCCAGCTTGTGAAAGGTCGGCAACAATGTTCACCATGAGGCCGATGTCATGGCTGCCACGCGCCCGGTTATGGCGTATCGTGCTTGCCATGCGGTCGCTTATTGGCTTGTCGATTACCACTACGGGCATACAGCCACCCTCGCGCTCGTATATGTCCTTGTGCTGCTTCATTACCATGTGGCGGTGAAAGCCGTCCACAATCTCGTATACGTCTTTTTCGGGCAGGTAATAGCACACGATGGGCATTGTGTAGCCGTCCTCCAATATTGAGCGGTACAGCAGTTTCATTTCAGGCGGTGCAACGCTGTTCGGGTTGTAGGCATTGGCTCGCAGTTTCTCCAGCGGCACGCGCCGGACGTTGTAGACGGGTGATGTGTAGCTCATAAGTTCTTGTATCGTTCTAAGGTTGCGCGGCGTTTCTCGACCGCTTCTTTCGTGGGTGCAAAGCCCATATATTTGCAGTAATAGTCATTCTTCAAAATGCAGACGCACATGCGCTTGTATGATGGAAGCTTGGCGAATGACTTGCTTTCTATCGTGTCAGGGTAGGCCGGAAATTGAAGCACTTTCAGATTCTCTCTCCGGGGGTCTGGTGCAAGTTCGGTGTACTGCATATTTGCGAGCTCCGGCATAACGTCCTCGGCTACATAGCCGCCTTTCTCGCACCAGTAGCGGATTGAGGTAGCAAGTATGCGCTCATAATGTTCTCGCAGTTTCGGCGCAAGAGTAGACAGCAGGAAATAGCAGTAAGACTTCCACGTGTGGCCTTTTGGCTTTGTGATGGACTTCCAGCCCATAGCCGTTGTGCCGCCGTAAATCCCGGCAAAATTAACGCCATTGACGCGCGATACCATGCGCCCCCAGTTCTTCGGGTCAATGACTTTGTACAGCTTCAATGTGTGAATGCCGCAGTCGTTGAACGGGCTTGCAACGCGCATCTGGTCTATGGTGAGCCCTGCCTGATAAAACAGGTCATAGAGCTTGTTGTAAGCATACCCATAACGGGCATTGCATACCCACACGTCTTGAGTTGACCAGTCATACAGCGGGTAGAAGTTCACCGTTTGCGCGTCCACTCGGCGGGTGTATGTGAGCCCTTTGTGCATGTACTTTCTGTGCTGCGACGTGATGGTGCCAAGGCGGGAAAGGCTTTCATCCGCGCGTATGCCAACCATTACCGCCGTGCTGCCGTATTCCCTTGAATGCCACCGGGAAAACGCCTCTTGCACTTCATAATCGGTCTTGCCGCGCACGTCTCCTATAGGGCTGTTGCCCTCATGTATCACATGCTCATTCTGCGGCATGTCTCGAACCCATAAATCCCGCTGTCCGGGTGCCCACGGTGTCCATGTTGCAGCGTCCATGCGGCAAGCGCATTGTGCCTCTATGGGCAGACAGAGCCAATACTTACGAATACCGGGAAAAGCGTTGAACGTGTCTGTCACATAGTCGGTTGTCATTTTGTACTGCGCCTCATAGTCCATGTGATACATGGCCAGCTTGTCGAGCTGCCCGGTTTCCCGTGCGTAGTCATAGCAGAGGTTCAGCATCACGCCGCTATCCTTGCCGCCAGAGAACGCGACAAGCACCTTGTCAAAGTCCCTGAATGCTACCGCTATCCGCTCCCGTGCGGCCTCGTATACGGTCTTGTCTATGTAATTCTTCATAACTTTTCCACCAGTTTCTTGATGTTCTTTCCCTGCTTTTTGAAGTGCTGCACAAGCCCCTCTTTGTGCGATATGCAGCGGTCAATCATTTCTTCCAGCCCCATGTCCCCTGTCAGGTCGTAGTACTCGCAATCGAGCTTCTGGCCGTTGCGGTAGATGCGCCCCTCCGACTGCTCCCGGAATGAGTAGTCAAACGTCTTGTCAAAGTAGATAATGCGGTTGTATGCCTGCAAATTAAGCCCGAATGAGCCCGTGCCATAGGTCAGCACCTTGGCCGCCGGGTACCGCTCCTGCACCGCGTCACGGCTGCTGTGGAACTTGCAGAACACAATGGTCTTGTCGGTTATGTATTCATCCAGCAGCTTCCACTTATTCCGGGCGCATGCGTAGGAGTGCTGCAACCGTTGCAGAATGCCTAGAATGCTGTCCCCGTCATCTTCCTTGTAGTTCTCGAATAGGTCGGCTTTCAGCTCGTCATAGGCTTCCTGTTCGTCAAAGTCAAGCCACCAGTGCAGCACATGGTAGCGTTTCTTGACTTTCAGCTCCAGATTGCAGGTGAACACATACGGTTCAATGAGTGACAGCAGGTGGTCAACATTGGCGTACCCGGTAATCACCTGCTTTTCGATGCGCCCGCCGCGCTTGTAGGTGGTATATTGGCAGTATCGGTCACGGAATGCCCATTCATTCTTGCAGCCCAGAATGCGCGGGCTAAGCACCTGCATCTGCGTGTAAATATCCATGATATTCTTGGTCACGGGCGTGCCGTTCAGAATGACGCGGTACTCGGCATGCTGCGCCAGTCGCAAGATGCGCTGCGTGCGCTTGGCGCGAGGGTTCTTCACTTTGATGCTTTCATCCAGCACGAAGAATACCCGCTTGTGCTGCTGGATATACTCCAGCTCCTCCATGAAAATGCGGTCGCTGCATCCGACGGATTCAATGCCCACGATATGCGCCGGGTAGCGGCAGCCGCACTTGTCGAGCTCGTCTTGCAGGTTCTCTTTCACTTGGCAGGGAGTGAGCCAGTACAGGCAATCTACGCCCTCAACGCTGTTTACAAGGGCAACGGCAGCTTGCGTCTTGCCCTTGCCGCACGGCATGAACAGCGCGCCCACCTTGAGGCGTTGCAGCTTCTCCACGGCTGCGGTCTGGTCTTTCGTGAGCGTCCTCATGCTGCGAAAAGGCTTGTCAGGTACTTCCCACGCGGCACGGCCTTGCCCGGCAGCACGTCCTCCCCCTGCGTCACCAGCCAAGGCGAGAACCGGGTATCTGTGAGCCTGTAGCGGGCGGCCTGCACCTTTACCCCGGAGAGGGTAAATGCGAGGTATTGGGCGCGGCCTGCTGTACGTTTCATGATGTTCCTTGCCATGGCTTTTAGTACATTGTATAGAACTCTTCTTCCTCGAAGCTCATGTGCTCCCACTTTGCATAAAGCTGCATTGCGTGTTTTCTAGAAATGCCGTTATCGGCAAGCAATCGCTCTAGCTTAGGCAAAGGGTCAAGGTGCGCTCTGTGTTTTTCCATAATGCGTACTGCTTCGCGGATAATATGCTGCGGAAAATTGTACTTTTCTCTCATGGCTGATTAGCGGGTAAGTTCGGGGTCTGCTTCAATCTCCACCGGGGCGAGCGGTGCGGGTTCGTGGCGGGTGATTTCCACGCGGTCGGGGTCTACCGCAGGGCGGCTCTTACGCGGTGCATCTTCCACCCACCCACCGAATGCAGCGGCCATTTCCTCCGCGCTGATGGTCTTCTCTGCCAAAACTTCGCGCTTATTGTACTGCCCTTGCCCGTACTTTTTCAGCGAGAATTCCATGTCGCCCTTGATAGAAAGCATGTACTCGTAGCTGTGGCGTCCCTGACGCAGGAGCTTGAGAGATACCCACACGGAATAGCCGTCATATTTGCTGCTGCGCGGCATTTTGATTTTCGCGGCCTTTTCGGTGGTGTATTCTACGTTCTGCGCATTGATTGCTACCTTGCGCCATTCTGTCTTGTTCATAGTCGTGATTGCTTGGTTGGGGTTGTGCCCCCTTTCGGGGGCTTTTAAGGGTTAGGCGGCGCGGACGTATTCAAGTGGAGCGTTCACATTCTGCTTGCGGAAGATATGCTTCACGCCGGGCAGGAAAAGAATGAACATAATAGAACCGTCTTTCTGTTTGTCCCACCCGATATCGGCTCCCTGTACTGCAAGGGCATGAAAGCCGTTTTTGTTTAAGCTGATAAGGTCGGCCATTTCGCGGCGGGCGTTGCCGCGCACGTAGTTGATAATGTCGCTTTTTTTCATTGTCGTGTTTGTTTGTTTGAGGTTGTGCCCGCTCTTAGGGCGGCGGGCTCGCCCGGTTGATTAGAAGTTGTAGTCGTGGAACTGGCCGCAGTGTTCTTCAATCTGGCCGTACTTGTGGAACTTGCGGGCGGGCTTGCCAGAGGAGAGAAGTCTCGCAAAGCGGATGTACGGATGCCCCCAGTCCACCACAAGCTGACCATTTACAATGTCGCCGGGCTTGTATTCATTAGCCAGCGGGTACAGTCCACCGATGAAGTCGTAGCACCACTTGCCCCAGTTGCCACGATTCAGCTCCACCTCGAACGGCTTACCTACGAGCTTGATGGGCGCACGGTACTGCTCGATGTTGTTGGTGCAGTGGTAAGCACCTGCCCATTCCGGCTTGAATCCGGTGCGCTCTACGCTCACGGCCATGGCTTTCTTGCCGTTCACGTTGTAAATTACAAAGCTGTGGCAGTCGCTGTACATGCGGTCGTTGAGGAACCCGGCGATGCTGTCAAGGGCGATTCCGTATTCGGCGAGATTAACGATGCTGTTCTTAGTGTTCATATTCGTGTTTGTTTTGTTTGTTGTTTGTCAGGTGACGCGCTTTTTATACCTTATTTTTCCGCGCAGGGCAAGTCTTTTTTTTAGCTTTTTGCACTTTTTTCTGCATTTTTCCGCAAAAAAAAGACTCCCGGGGGTTAGCCGGGAGCCTCAAACAACAAAATTACAAACTTGGGAATTGCTTATAGCCGTGATTATTATCTCACTTTTTCACCGCGCTGTCAAGCCATGCCTCGCTTGCTTTTAGTCGCTGCGCCTTGTGCTCCATTTCGAGCTCCGAAAGACGTATGTTCATTTCCGAAAGCGATTTCGCTGTTTCGATTTGCGCTTGAGTCTGCGCCTCCATGAACTTGCACATGTCCTGATACATGGCGAAAGAAAACGCGTACCCGCCCACCATTACCAGCACGGCAATGAGCATCAGGAATTCGCTCTTGTACTTCGAGAGCACGTTGCCCACGGCCTCGCCTGTCTGCGCTATGTTCTTATCCATTTTTTTCTCCTTTCTAGCGGCTAATTTTTGAAAAATTAGCTGATAACTTGATTATATCGGCTAATTTTCTAGAAATTAGCTTTTCGTTAATACTTGATAATGTAGTTGATTGCGATATTCACCGGGCGCACCTCCGTCAAGCCGTTCTGGTATACGCTCGAACTACGGGAAGCGTCAAAGCCGACTTCCTTTCCTATCCAGTGGGTACCGCTCACGCCGTCCCATGTGCCGCCTCTTATCGTGTACATTGCGCCGCTCGGGTCGCCGTTGATGTAGCCCATATCCGCGCGTGCCTGAATGTTCGGCGCGCCGCTCTGCTGCTGGGTGCCCAGCTTGCGCCCGCTGTCTACACCTCGCCCGGCGTCAAGGCCGCGCAAGAATACGCCGCGCAGGTCGGGGAGTTTGAAGCTGGTGCCGCTGCCGCCGTAGGTGTATCCGATTGCGGCAAAAAGGGCGGCATAGGTTGTCGTGCTCACGCTCTGTCCGTGGCAAAGCAAATAGCCAAGCGGAGCTGCTGCTCCTGCGTATGTGTCAATAATGCCAGCAGGAGTGCCGATTTCAGACACCCACGGGGAAAGACCGGCAGTGCTATCCCACGCGCAACGGTAGCGTTGCCCGGTCGCGCCGCAAATAAGAAGCTCGCAGAAAAGACTTGAGGGCTTTAATATCTCAATCATGCCGTTCACCTGCTGCCCGTTTACATTGAAAGGGCTTCCGCTTTCTGTTACTCGAATAAAGCGCGATTTCGCGGGCATGGCGTTTATGATATCAATCTCGGTAGAATCTGCTGTCAGGCTTGCGCCCGTAAATTCGTTAAGCTCCTCTATGCTGTCGAACGCTCGCCAGCCGTTCCATTGGCTTGCGCTGCCGTCTACGTCGCCGATAACCTTGTGTTCTCCCATGTTCAGGTCGCCCGTCATGGTATCGCCTGACTTGAGCACAAAGCCCTCCGTTGCTTTGCTTAGCTGCTCGGCTGCGTCGTCGATAGAGCCTTTCAAGGTTTTTACTTGCTCCCCGATGCTGTCGAGGTGTTCTTGCGAGAACTCTTCAAGCTTTTCCTCTACCTCTTTTACGCAGTCGTCGATATCCTGCAACGTGGCGCGAGCGGTCGGGTCGGAGACGTAAATCACAGTTGCGCTGCCTGTCACAATCTGCATGATAATACCCTGCTCGATAACAGACTGCACTCCCACCGACGGGATATAGTTTGCTGCGTCGCCATAGTTGACGTACCCGAAGAGCACGGGCGTATCTTCGGTGTCAGCCTTTCGTGCATACACACCAAGCTCGCGCCAATAGAAATCGCCTTTTTCGTTGCTGTTCGTAAAGCCGCCGCGCACCAGAGTTACGCCCTTTTCCGTGTCGCTCGCTAGCGTCTTGCTGACGGGCACGGTAAAGAGCTCATTCACCAGCACGAAAAGGTTTTCGGGAGCCGTAGGAGCTTCACCGTCGCCGATGCCAAAATGCGTAAACTGAATGCCAACGCCATTTACAAGGCTGTTCACAAGTAGCTTGCGACCCTCAATGGTTATTGTGTTATTCGTGGTTTTTTCGTCTGCCATTGTCTTGTCTCCTTGTTTTTAGGTTTATAATGCGGCCTCAATGCGAAGCATCGAGCTCATGTACATGGGGTTTGTTCCAGCACCTAAATATATTACTTCAAAATGTATAAGGTAGTTTTTCTCTGTTGCTTCGGCTGATGTTGTAATATCGAATATAAGCTGGTCTTTTGTATCTGTTTCATCCGGAGTAATAGTAATATCGTTTTCCTTGCCTTTGGGGAATATGATTTCCGCTTTTAGCAATATGTATTCCGACCATGTTTGGGGCGTTGCTTTGCAGTACAAAGATACTCGCTTCGTATTGCCTTTCAAACACATAAGGTAGTTTGTAGACAATTCCCCGCTTGAGTCTCGCCAGAATGCGGCCTGATAGCGGTCTTTCGAGTCGAGCCAGTCTGCTTTTGCTTTGTATGTTGCTTTCTCGCTCGCTGTGGTGTGTATCGTGGTGTCTCTCGCGTGTGCAGCAGGGGTGTATTTTAAATACATTCCAGAAAACGTAGCGGAAATCAGATAGTTGCTCACAGGTGTGAGTGAACTTTCTGTATAAGCTGCTCCATCCGTCGAAGTGGCAACGCGAACACCCATGTTGAGGCTAGTATCAAACTGAGTGTTTTCCTGTGCAGTGACGACAATTAAGCGGATTGGACGGCCAGAAAGAGGAAGCTTGTCGAATGCGTAATTTCCGGTCGCTCCAATGTCTTGCGTAATGGCGTTGGTTGACATGCCAAGATGCTCCCATTCCCCGCTTGCATTCTGCTCGAATACTGAAAGATAAACCGGGTTTTCTCTGTAGGTAGTGTCGTATATATCGGTTGACGTGCGGAACGGAAAGCTTATCTGTTCGACTATGCCGCTCACTGGTTTTTTTATTTCAAAGCAACGTGCCACAAAGTTCTGCATACCGTTCGCGGTTTTATATTCGCCGGGTTCGTACAGTGAACCCCCTGCTGCGGCTTCATTCCATGTCGCTTTCTCCTCTGGCGTGACATGCAGCACAAGAGCTCCGGTGCTGTCGGTTGATTCGCCGTCCAGATGTATATCCATCATGTGCATCGGCACGTCGTCCATCCATTTGAGCGGGTTGCTGAAGTCGTCTGTAATGCTTTCCGTTCCCGGCACCCAGCTCCAGTCAATGTTACCGCCTGTCCATGTGGTAGTACACCAGAAAGGCTCTGGAATGTAGCCATTGCTTACTCCGCGCAGGTAGCGGATTTTGAGTCCCGGCACCATGAACTTCTTGGAATAGTTAAAGCCTGTTGCCGGGTCTGTGTCCCCGTTCGCAACATCTATTTCGTGGAAGTATTGGCGCAGTGCGCTTATCGCATAAAACTCGCGATAAGTGTCGGTGCTGTTGCCGAACATTTTATTGATATCCCATACAATGTCGGCATGTTCTACTATGTCCGCCACACTCTTGATTTTAGCCTCTGAGACTAGAGCCTCCGCTGCTGCTGCCTCTGCCTTTACCTGTGCGGCGTAAGCATCGGCTGCGCCCTCTTCTGCTGCTTCCCTCGCTATATCGCGCACCGCATCGTTGAAAGCTTCCTGTGCGATTTCAGGAGTCACTATCTCGCGGATTGCAGGCTCTACTATGGAGACCACGCGCGCCTCTAGTGCTGCGTGCGTCACAAGGTCGGTGGTGTCCATTTCCGCGAATGCGGTCTGCATGTTGCCGATTGCTAGCGGTACGCGGATAATCTTCTGCACGGCTGCATTGCTGCCTGCGGTAGGAATATAGTCGTACTTGTCGCCCGTGTTTCCGTAGGCTAACAGAATGCCGTTTGCGTACACGCCGACCTCCCTGTGGTACAGGTCGGCGGTAATTGTATCTGTGGCCAGTCGGGCTGTCACGGTGATAATGCCGCCCTGCTGCGTCACGGTCTCAATAGGAAGTCGCTTCGCCTCCTGAATAAGCCCTGTAAAGGTGGCCGTGTTTACCCCCTCGGCAAGCTCGCCGCTGCCAACGGCCACCGCCTCAAACGTAAGAGGGCTGCCGCCGTTCAAAATAATGCCGCTGATAAGCTCGGCTCCTGCGTCTGTTATGGTGATTTTCTGGTATAGTGCCATTTTTCCCTCCTGTGGTTATAGTGTTGAATCGGTGTGCTTTGTTTCTACCGCTGCGCCTGCGTTAAATGCAGCGGGAACGGCATTGTCCTGCCATTGGTCTACGCGTGGTGTTTCGGTGCGCTGGAATGATACCTGAAAGCCCACATTGAGAGGCAAGTTGCCTATGGTGTTTGAGTATATCTTTTCAAGCCATTGACTCTTGCGCTTCACGATTTCAAGCATGCGAATAAGCTTTGCTTCGTTTTCTGCGCTCAATGTGTTGGCCGCCTTTACCTGAATGCGGAAATAATGCGGGTTGCCGCCGTATGTGAAAAACTCCTCTACCTGAGACTCCCCGAATACGGCTGTTACAACGTCCTGCACGGCCTGCACGGTGCCAAGTCTCATATACACTTGGTCTGATTGCAGCAGCAGAACGCGCTTCTGTTCATCCGTGAATGTCTTGTCATACCAGAGCACATTCAGCTCCTCGGCCAGCGCGTCAAGCTCTGCCGTATTGAGCAGGTCGAGAGCGTCAAACGTGGAGAGCTTTCGTACCTCTTTTGCTACCACCTGCAACGCCTCGCTTGCCACTTCTGCCATTGCAACGGCAGACGGGTCTTGCCGCATGAAAAGCGGTAAAAGGTGTTCAAGCTGTATGTCTTCAAGCTTCATGTTTTAAGCCTCCTGAATAATATGCGACACGTTAATGTTGCCGGAGAATCGTGCAATCTGGCTGTCAGTTATGGTGGCGCGTGTCGGCTGCACCACGTCTACCCAATGACAAGCGTCGCGTAGCATAGAGACAAGCTTCTGCGGGTCTATATTGCGCCCGATTTCGCCCTGCTGCCATGCGTTGTATTGGTCTATCAGGCCGCCTGCTTCCTCTATGGCTTTTACTGCTGCCGATTCGTCCGCCTGTTCCACATAGTAGGTCAGCTCTATGTCGTAGCTCACTGATTCGGGAGCCTGAACAGTTACTTGGTCATTAAAGCCGCGAGTGCCGCGTGCTGTACACGCTGCCGTAACTGCTTCAAGCGTGCCCGCCGTCGGGTCTGCGCCGCCCTTTTCTGTTATGTATATATCGGTGCGCCCTGCCTGCTGTTCTGAAAGCACCTTGACGCCCTCGACGTTCGCGCTTGCTGTGCGGGCAGCGTACTCGTATGCAAGTTCACTTCCAGCAGAAAATCCAGCCGGGGCAAGGGCGATACGCTCGCGGTATTTATTGTCCCCGGTGCCGTCGTCCCCGTTTTCTGGGTCTAGTTCAAGAGGGTACGGTTCGCCCGCGCTGCCGCCGCGTGATTCTTTGGTGTTGACTACGCCTGTAACATACGGAACCTTGTCCACGAAAGACTGCACCGCTCCTACGGGAACGCCGTTTGTTATAAGCCCTCCTATGGTGGCCGTTGCTTTTACACCGTCAACTTCCAGCTCACCAGCGCGCACGCGCACGGCTTCATTCGTGGCGAAAAGTACCTTGTTATCGGCGGTCACGGTGGTTCCGGCCGGGATGGTGATATCGTTCGGGCGGGCTGTGGCAAGTATGAACTTGAGCTCGATGGATGCGGGCTGCGGTTTCAGGCGGGAGCAAAGAACGCGCTCGCCGATAGCGTCAAGCTGTTCGCCTTTCGCATGCTTCAGGAGTCGTCCCTTGCTCCGCTCGTTCGCTGCCGACATGACCACAGAAAAGGCGTACACAAATGCCTCCGTAAAGATGCGACGCTTGTCGCCCGGGTAAAGAAGTTCCCCGGTTCCATCCTCTATTCTTTCAAGAAACTGCGTCTTGAGCTTGTCGGTATCTATTTCTGTAAAGTTTAAGTCGCTCATGGTTCCTCCTTAAATGTCTGCCGTGGTGGTAAAGTCGCCGTCTGTGCTGCCGCTTGCGATTGCTATCTCGCCCGCGTCCGCGCGAGGCTCGTAGTTCTCGATTATCCAGATTACATTTGCCTTGTAAAACGGCTCCACGGCTGATGCAGGCTTGTCGGTCAGGTCGGCGCGAATGCCCCGCATCTGGTCGAGCGGGATTTCTCCCTGCTCCATTTGCAGCAGGTTTTTCACGCATGTTTCTACGTTGCCGTTCCAGTCCATTTTGTTGTTCCTTTCTAGCCTAACAGGTTCTTCTGCCAGCGTTCTATTTCTGCTTTTTTCGCGTCCTTATTTGCGCCCACTTTGGACGCGGATTTCTTGCCGTTTTCGGTGGTGGTCGGCTCCTTGCTTTTCTCCTGTTCTTTGCGCATGATAACGTCCTCGACGAATGAGAGGGTAATATCGGCGCGGAATGGCGTGCCGTCTGGTGCTATATCGCCGTTTGAATAATGCAGCTCTACGTCTTTCAGGAAATAGGTGCTTTTGTCTATGGGTGTTGAGCCGATATAAAAGCGGGATTTCTTGCCCATGGAAGAGCAAAGAGACTTATGCACGGCCAGCGGGTCGAGCCCACCTGCCAGCCTATTCACCTCAACGCGGATTGAAAACGATTTCTGCTTGTCCTCGCCCGTGCTGTTAATGGGGTTCTGCGCCTCGGTGGTTTCCTGCTGCTCCACGTCCAGCTCCGACTTGTAGGAAAATTGGCCGTCCCATGCGCCGGAAGAATTGCGGCTATTATTGCCCGGCAGCGCGAACAGGTGAGAGCCCCACATTGCCTGTGCGGCTGCGCCTGATTTTGTGTTATTTCCTGCTGCCATTTTTTCATCTCCTTTTTACCGTTTTTTCTGTTCGCGGTCAAGCGTTTATTTCGGTGTCGATGTGCTGCCGCCGCTGTCGCCGCCGTGGGTGTGGTTTTTGAGCGATATAGAGCCCGCTTTTACGTCCTTACTTGCGTTCACGTTGGCCTCGGCGGTAATGTCGCCAGTCACGGTGATTTCGCAGTCAATTTTCCGCTCCCAGTTGCCGTCCACGCGGGCGATTATCTGGCCGCCGTGTTCTTCGTCCTCGAAGAAATACACCTTGTCCCCGGCTTGCAGGTTGCCCATGTCTTTTCGCCAATAGAACGGCACTATGAGCGGCTGCGTCACAATGTCGGGATGCGTAGCGGGAATGACGGTTGCCTTGTCCTCGGTTATGTTTTGAACGGTGCCTTTCTGCACTTCCATATTGCTGCCCTCCTTTAGTAGTTCAACGGTTCCCGCACCCAGAGGCGCGAAGTCTTTTTGAGTAGGTCGTGACGGATGCGGTAGATAAATGCCTTTCCGTTCCATCCGTTGCACTTTAGCTGCACCACGGAGCCCGCCGCAAGTTTGCGCTGCGTGCTCATTACAATCTCCGCTCGCTTGGCGGTCTTGTTAAGCTGTCGGAGCTTTGCCGCTGCTGCTGCGTTCGCGTCGGCCTGATTCTCCCATGCCGCTGTGACGGTTTCGCGGTGTTCCTTGCCCGTTTTAACGCTCGCGTCTGATGCAGTACCCGTGAAAGTGCCGTTTTTAAGCTCGCAGGACGCCCATGCAGCGTGTTTATCGTCGGTGACGGTAAAATCATCGTTGCTTCCCAATGAAAGCGTTTTTGAGGCGTTTACGGCCTCGATATTCTTTTCAGAGTACAGGTTCAGGCATTCGTTGTACACGGTAAATGATACCCCGCGTTGCTTGCAGAGCTGGTTCAGGAATGCAAGGTCGCTCTGGCCTCGCTGCTGCACATACTTGAATTGAGTCTCGGGCACGTCAAAGAAGCGCACCTGCAGCCCATTGTCGCGGGCTATCTTCCCGGCTATCTGCTGCAATGACAGGTTCTCGAATGAGCGGCTTTTCGTGCTGTATGCCTTTTTCGGGGTTGAGTAGGCGTGCAGCTTGTATTTTCCGTTGGCGGGCTTTATGGAGTCAATATACAGCTTGCCAGAATCAACCGCGCCGTCTGTGATGCGCACGGTGTCCCCCTGCGGGCTCGGTTTCCATTTCTCCCACTGCTTTTGAGTGTCGGAAAATGTTATTGCTAGGCTGTCGGCTTCGCCCTCTGAGTGCATGTCGTAGTAGCAGGAGGCGACGGCTATGCTTTCGGTCACATCCTTCTCATTAACGTACACGCGGAGCCCGCCCGTCTGCGCCTGTGCTGCATTTTCGGTGAATGAAAGCGACAAGACAGCACTTTCTATCTTGCCCGTCGCCGATATGCGGCTTGCGTTCATGTCTACCGCTGTAAGCATGAACTGCGTGCTGCCCACCTGCTTCCCGCTGGTGGAGCCAGTTATGTTGGAGAGTAGCTTCCTCCAGTCGCTCGTTTGCAGGTTATCAAGCGCAGTCTTTGAAAGGGTGCAGCTTACTCCGCCCCCGAGATATATGCCGCCGCTCTTGCCTCGCATAGCGTCCAGCGTGTCGCGCACGGTTCGCGGGTCGGTACCTGCTACCGTTTCGGCGGCAAGTGTCACATGGCATTCTTGCAGCTCGCGCCCGGTGACTTTCTGCTTGCCTGTTTCCTCGTCTGCCTCAATTTTAACGCTTGATTTAAGGGTGAACTCCATGACGGGCAGGAACGTGTTCTTGCCTTGTATCGCGCCGAACGGCAAGCCGTTCCATATTAGCTGCGTGCTCATGTTATCGCCTCCACGGTGGCATTGCTGCCTTTAGGTCGGTTTCTTCTATCTCGGGCACACGAAGCACCTCGCCGCCCTCGAACACTACGGTATCGGCGCGGAGCGGGTTCTCCTCGATAAGCTTCCACATGAGCGTTTCTTCTGTCCATAATTTGAACGCTATACTCGCCCACGTGTCGCCTGCTGCTGCGGTGTAAGTATTAGACATAGCGGTGAGCCTCCTTTTCTCTCAATGCTTCCTCAATCATATCCATCAGGTCGGGGAGACAAGCGCGGAGCTGCTGCAATACGTTGCCGCTGTCGGCCTTGTCTCCGGTCTGTAATACCGGGCTGAACGTGATGCCTCCCAGATTGTAGGTGTTGCCGCTCGCTTTCGGTGCAGCGGTCATTCCCAGCATTTCGGCAGCGGTCATGAGGTAGCCCTGATTCTGGCGGCGGTATGCCGGGTCAAAGCTGATAACCGCCTCGGTGCCCGCCTCGCCCGCTATACTTGCGCCATTTGTAAAGCCGCCTGTTGCCAGCATGGGCAGCTTCGGAATATCAAGCTGGAATGCCTTGCCGCCGATTACTGGAACCCAGTCAGGGATTGTGAAGCCTATCTGGTTTATCGCGTCTATCGCGCCGTTTACGATGCTTATAATGGCGTTAATGGGCGTTTTTAGGATGCTAGGCAGGGATTCAAACACGGTTTTTGCCGCGTTCTTTATGCCGTCCCATAAGCCTGTGAAAATGCCGCTAAGCCAATCAACCGCCGATGAAAAGAAGTCCTTCACGCCTTCCCATGCGCTCTTGATGCCCTCGCACACTGAACCGAACGCGCCCTTAATGCCCTCCCATGCCCATGCAAAGAACTCGCTGACGGCTTCCCATGCAATTTTCAGGGCTGCGCATACCTTGTCCCAGTTCTTGTATAAGAGCCATATTGCGGCTATTACTGCGATTATTGCCAGCACAATCGGGTTGGCGGCAAAGAAGCCTTTTATGGCGAGCCCTACCATCTTTATTACAGGCCACGCCACCTTGAGCGCGCCCCATACTTTAGTGATTGCGCCACCTATGGCAGAGACAGAACTGATTATGCTACCGACTATCGACAAGGCGCGGAATGCGCCATACGCGAAAAGCACGGCTTTCCCGACGGCTAGAATTGTGTCCTTGTTTTCGGAAAGCCATGTAAACACCTCTTTGATTTTCACGATTGCTACCGGGATATTGTCTACAACGGTCTTGATTATTTCCGGCAAGGCTTTTGCCACCTTTTCGCCAAGGTCGGAGAGGTACGGTTGCAGCTTCTCGAACTGCTGCTGTATGGCGGGCATGTTTTCGTTAAGTGCTTTCGCCGCCTCCTGTGAGGACGGAATAAGCGCGTCCTCCAACGAACGGCTTATTTGCGATATTGAGGTGCCGAGGTCGTTGTACTTGACTTCCTCCAGCTTTTTCATGGCTCCTACCGCGTCCACGGTTGCGCCCTCCATGCTGCCCAGTGTATCAAGCACGCCCGCCTCCAAGTCCTCGAACATGGTGCCGAACAATGCCACACCAGCCGCATTCTTCTTCACCGGGTCTTTCATCTTCTTCAGGGCGTCAACGGTCATTTTGAATGCCGTGCTTGCTTCTTCACCGCCGTTGGCGAATGCGCGCGTCATTTCCTCGCCGTTCAGCCCTATTTGCTGGAACGCCTCAAGACTCTTTTTACTGCCGTCTTTGGAGCGAATGGTGAACTCTTTTACTGCGTCACCCACCTTGTCAATGCTCCAGCTCCCCGCCTCTGCGCCCTTGATAAGACTGGTAACAAATTGCTCTGCATTAAAGCCAAGAGCCTTGTAATGCACGCTGTACTCGTTGAGCGTGTCCAGCATGTCGCCGTTCTTATTCGCGCCGTTCTGCGCGCCGTAGGTCATTATGCCGTAGGCTTCATCAGCGGAAAGGCCGAAGTTTTTCATGAGCGCGCTAGCGGCGCGGGTGCTTTCTGCAACGTCGAATCCGAACGTGTCTTTTAGGGCAATGGCGTTCTTGGTGGCCTCTTTCAGCTCGTCGCCTGCAAGGCCGCTCGCCTGCTCGATATTGACAAGCGCGTCTGTCACCTCCTGCATGCTTTCGCCGAGGCCGCTCTTGTAAATATCGCGGGCAATGCCGTTCAGGGCTTCCAGCTCTTTCCCGGTTGCCCCGGTGGCAGCGGCAACTTGATTCATTGCCTTGTTGAGCTCGTCGCCGCTCTTGACGAACTTAATCGCCATCGCCCCAGCGGCACCAGCAAAGGCAGCAGCCGCTCCCGCTGCTGCCTTTACTGCCGCTTTCTCAAAGGAGGCGCATTTCTTGTTCAGCGTGACGAACGATTTCCCCATCTTGCTCATGGACGTTTTTACCGACTTGTCCATTTCGCCGCCGATGCGGATTATCGCCTGCATGATGCGCTGATTTTCTGCCATGTTTACCTCCTTTTCTTCGGTCTAAAGTTTCTGAATTGTTGCTTTTGTTCTTGCTTTTTCTGTTCCGCAAGGTCTTCTTCTCGTATCTCTTGGCACTCCTGAAAGAATGCCGCTACGGGCATTGATAGAACGTACTCGCGGCTTGCGTTACAACGGGAGCAGTAAGCCCGCATTACTCGTCGGAGCTGCTTTCCGGTTGCTCGGCGCGCCGTCCCGTAAAAAAATCGTAGCCAATCTGTGTGATTGTCCAGTTATCGTGCCCCATAACGCGCTTGAAGTCGTCAGCAGTCCAGTTCTTGTCGCGGTTCGCGGAAAGAATAGCCTGCACACCTAGAGCGAACAAGAAACCGTAGTCGGCCACGGGGTTGCTCGGTTTTTCGATATTACTTGGGCAGCGGCCAACGGCGGCAAGGTAGTCGCCATTGGTCACAAGGTTCATGTCATAGCTGCATTCTGCTACGGTTTCGCCGTCGATGAGAATCGGATTGATGAGTTTAATAGTCTCCATTGCTTGTCGTCCTTTCTGGTATTGTCGTTTTTTTGGGGTGCGGCTCCCCGTCACTGCGGGGGCAGGGAGCCGCTAGAATAGGCTTAAATCAGCGCAGTAATCTCTTTCCCGTAGTTCTTCCCGTTCACCTTGTAATAGCCCTTTACAGGGTCAACGTGGATGCGTACCTTGCCATCTACTGTCAGCTTGTAGGCCAGCACAGAGAACGTGATTTCAGTCTCGGATGCTTCGCCGTAGGTGGCCTCGATGCTCGGTACGGTCTTGGGAATTACAATCAGGGTCGCTTTCACGTGTTCGGCCTTGCTCGCATCTGCGCCGACGGACTGCTGCACAAGGTTGCAGGTCAGCCAATGACGCTCGGGAGTGAGCTGGTCGAGCACGTCGCCATTGATACCTTGCAGCGTGATAGCCGCCTCCATAGCTTCGAGCTTGGAGAAAACAGGCACTTCAATGGTGCCGCCTGCTGCCGTGACTTCCACCGTGGCCGGGGTGATTTCAGGCAGGGTGAGGGTGGCGTTCACGGCTACTTGCTTGCCGTCAATGTAGACGGAAGAAGCAAGAATTGCGCCTTTCAGGTCTTTTACGTCCATTTTCTTGTCTCCTTTCTTGGTTACTCGTTAGAAACAGTGAACACGGAGAAGCCTGCATCCGTGTAGCTCACGGAGATAGTCGCGCTCTTGAACTGCGGCGCGTTCGTCTCGGTGCAGCTAAACGTGAAGTCGCCATTCACCATGTCGGAAGTGCTGTTTTCGCTTGGCATGAAAGAAATAGTCGGCTCGCCGATAAGGAACCCACGCGCAACAAGTGCGTCGAGGTAATCCTGCTCTTGAGTCAGAATCTCGTCTTTCATTTGCAAGTTGAAAATGCCGTCAATCTTATCACCGTGTACGCGCTGGAAACGGTTGATAAGGTGGTTGCGCATGAGGATATTCGTGTCGAATATCAGGGCAGCGTCAGACGTTGCGCCGTAGGTGTATGCGCCCGTATGGCCGCCCCACAGCACCATCTTGCCGTTGCTCGGTACAACGGTGCGAATGCCCTTTTCGTTCAGGGCGTTGCCGCGCTGCTTGTCGAAGCCTGCATTGTTCACGCCTTCGCCGAAGTACTGCTTAACAACGGGAACTGCCTTATTGGAAGCGGTTTCAGCGGGGATGCCGTCATGCTCTGCATCGGTCTTCATTTGCAGCCACACGGAGAGCGTGGAAAGGTGGTACACCTTGCCTGCGTTCGTGATGCCTTTAGGCCAGCAGGGAATATGATATTCCGACGTGTAGCCGTTCGTCTGCCTCCATGCGATAGCCGCCTCGATGGTGGTCGCCTCTGCAATGGGAATATCGGCGTAGACGTAGCCCATCCAATGCCCGTTCATTTTCTGCGTTGCGGTCACAAGGGCGTTGTACACTTCGGGCAGGTGGCTCCAGCCGGGAGCGGCAAGGTAGGTCGCCACCTGATTCTCGTTGTTGTACAGCAGCTCCAGAGCGGCGATACCAGAGTATTCGCCCGAAGCGGTCACGCTGCCCACGATGGAAGCGGCGTTGATTGCGCTGGTGTCTACAGTGTCGAACGTTGCACTTGCAGTCTTGGTTTCGCCCGTCAGGTCGGTAACAATCACCTTGCCTGTCGTGTAATCGTAGTCCAGAGAATAGTCCACACCCTCGGCCTTGTCTGCGATTGCAAACGTGTCGAGAATGATGCTGTCGCTGGTGAACTCGGCGCGCTTGTTTGAGAACGTGAGCGTCTGCGTGGTGGCCGTCGAAGCCTTATGTACTGCGGGGTCAAGCACGTTGATAACGTACACCGGGGCAATGTTGCCCTGCGGGTTATTAAAATGCACGTCTACCGCCTCACAGAGCGTGAACTTGCTCCAGTCGGAAGCATTGCCCACGGCCTGCACTGCCTGCTTGTAGTCGGTCAGCTTCACGGGCTTATTCACAAGCCCCTTGTCGGCATAACCGCGCACAAGGTGAATCGGAGCAGTGCCGATGTAAACGGGCACGCTGCCCGCCTGAATCGCGCTCTGCGCCTGTGTCTTTCCTACTTCTCCGTAGGTGCCATGTTTGTATCCGTTTGCCATAGTGGTATCTCCTTATATGTCAAATTTCGGTTTGATTTTTCTGTAGTGAGTCACGGAGAACTCTACCGTTCCCCGGTAATATGGATGGATGCTGTTTTCTTCCACGTCGGGGAGAGAATACTGCGCTTCATTGGAAACGACAAGCCCGCCCGGCAGCTCGCTCTTGGTAAGCTCGGCAAGTATGCGCTCAACAAAAGTCGCAATATCCTTGTACCCCTCTGCGTCTACCTCAAAATCGTTGATTATCTGGCCGTCCTCCTGCGTGTAGGTAATATGCTTGCCGGGGTTCCATACCTGCAAAAGTAGCTTTATCGGGGTTTCCGTCAAGCCGTTTGCAAAGTTTATGGAGCCCTCGCCAGAGCCGCATACTATCACGCACGGAGCCACGATAGGCCGCTTATCGGCGGGACTGTCGTGTTCGTCAGCGGTCAGGGGAAAGGTGGTGACATACACCGCCGGGCGTATAAGCTCGTACTCATAGCCCGCCGCTTCTACCCTCTTGCGCTTCACAGCTTTCTTGAACGTCAGCCCTTTGCAAACGTTTTCATTCAGCCATTCGGCAAGGTTGGAAAGCACTTCTTGCGTTGTCATTTTTCTTCCTCCTTTAGCTATACTTTTCAAGCTGCACCACGGCCATCCCGTAGTCAATGGAGAAGCTTGTTATTGTCCAGATTTCACCGTCGATTGTGAGGCGGTCGCCCTCGGAAAGCGTCGGCAAGTCCTTTTCGGCTGCTTGTAAGGTGTAGCTGTGACGTATGACTCCCATATCGGAGCCGCTGCTGCTGCCTGCCTCGTACAATACGCAGGTAATGCGGCGGCCTGCAACGGTGCGCTCTTCTGCGAAATCGTCCTGATTAAGGAACGTTTCGTGTATATCGCGCGTCATGTCGTCTTTCAGGCTCATTCTACACCTCCGGCTGCGTCAAAAGTGGGGCTCTCGGCTGCTTCCTCTGCCTTTTCAAGCTCACGAATGAGCTCTGCTTTAGACAGGCCGCCGTAGCCTTTCATGCCTCGCTCTCGGGCAATCTTGCGAAGCTCGTTCAGGGTTAAATCCTCGAGCTTCTCTGTCGCGGCTTCCTCGGGTTCTTGTGCGGCATCTTGTGCGGGCTCGGGTGTCGGTGCGGCTGCCGTTGTGGCAGGGGCTTGTTCAGCCCCTACCACGTCGACAATACCACGCGCGACAAGCTCATGGCCTTTTTCCTCGGTCACCTCGAATGCACCGCTGGAAAATGTCATGGGTTCTATGTGTCCGTCTTTGACGTGCCCATATGTTCCCATAAGCTTTTTGACTCTTACTAGCATGTCGCTACCTCCTTTACACGGTTCCTGTCACCTTGGCGGAAATCCAGCCGCCAATGAGCTCAGGTACAAGGAGCGGGCGGGAAGTCATGCGAATATCCAGCTCGTCCTTTTCTGCGTCGCCCATGTACTTCGGTACGACGGGCTTGTAGTAGGTGTGGAACTGCATGTCGAGCTGCTCCATCTGGATTACAGCGGCATACAGGGCGCGGCAGCACTTCTCGCTGATAAGAAGGGCATTGTCAGCAGGGAAGTAAGGCACCAGATTGCCGCTTGCATTGTGGTACTGCTCGCGGTACTCAATGATGTTGAGCAGGCGACCGTCTACGTTCAGCATGCCATGCAGCACGGCACCCTGTGCGTAAATCTGCGGAGCGAGCTGCCCGTACTCCATGCGGCGATTGTCAAGCATCTTGGCAATCTTCTCGTTGGCGAGCAGGGCGGCGGCGGCATTGGCGCCCAGCACAAGGTCAACGGCGCGACCGCCGTTCTCGTCGAGCTGACGGCACATAGCACGCAGGTCGGCGTACACGTCGCCGCCCTTGTTCCACATCGTAGCAGGAGCGTAAGCGGTCGGGTTGCCCTCGGTGGAGTCAATGAAAGATACCTCCTGCGGCTCTACGTCCTCGTCTGCGCCGTTGGCGTCTGACTTCTCGTAGGTCAGGGTGTACTTGTTATTTACAAGCAGGTCGGCTGCCATAACCTCCATGCGACGCTTGATAGAGTTGCGCATGTCGGTCAAGTCCTCCATTGTGATTGCCACAGCGCGGTCGCTCGGGCTTCGGTCGCTGTTTATGAGCTGCTCGCCGTAGCCGCGCTGCATCATGTCTGCAATGGTCAGGATGCGGCGGGGAGCAATACGGCCAGCGCGGAGCACGGTCGTACTGAACGTGCGGCGGGTAGAATTCTTCCAGCCTTTCTTCACAAGCGGAGCCACTACGCGGCCGTACTTGTCCTTGCGCTCAACAAGAATATCCTCGGTATCGTAAATATCCGTGTTGGCGTTGGTGTAGAAATAACGGTCGAACAGGAACGTGGCGGCAGGGCGCACACGGTCAGTCATCGTTATTAGGGTCTGCGGGGTCTTTAAGTCCAGCGTTTCAACAAGATTCGGAAGTGCCATAATCTTTTATCCTTTCTTTTTTTGGGGTTACTTGTTTTCAGGTGCCACGCGGTTCAGCGCGGCCATAATGTCCTTGCGCACGCCATTCTGTGCACGATTGGTCTCCCCTTCAATGTTCACGGCGGTAGTCGCTACATTGTTTGCGGGAGCCAGCTCCTGCGCGCGGGTCTGCGCAAAGCTCTTCTGCGGGTCGATTGCGTTCATAGCGGCAAGGGCGAACTGCTCAGCCGTCATGGGCTGCTCGGTTTCGTTGCCGTACTTGGCCTTGTTCACAAGCTCCTTGTCGATTGTATCGCCCCACTTGGCGGCGATAGCGTCGATATCGGCAATGCGCTTGCGGTCTGCTGCTATTGCAGCATTCTGCGCTTCGGCTGCGGCTGCCTTGGAAATCATATCCTCAGCAGGTGCCGGATTGTTTTCGGTCTTACTCATTTGTATTTCCTCCTGTTTTTGTGCTTCGGTGTCTTCCGCTACCTGCGGAGCTTCCTCGGCGGTTTCTATTCCTAGCGCAAGCGCATTTTGCGGCGCATGGAAATCTTTTGTCAGCAGGGTTTCCCCGCTGTAAAGGTGCGTCTTGCCTGCGCAAGCTACCATCTTGAGCTTGGCGGCCTTTCCGTCTATGTACCCGGTAGCATAGCCCTCGCTGATTGCATCGTCGGCGGTCATATACTTTTCGCCGCTGCCGGATATGATAGCAAGGTGTTCCTCCTTGCTCTTGCCCGTGATGCTCGCATAAGTTGAAGCTATGGCCTCGTTCATGGTTGCAAGGGCTTTCTTCCTCTGTTTGAGCTCTTGTATAGCATCGGTTATGTCGCCCTCATTCATGTAGCCGTACACGTCAACATGCGTGAGCACGCCGTGCACCATGAGCACGCTTCCGGGGTACACCAGACGCTCGTCACCAGCGCAGAAAATAATGCTTGCTGCGCTTGCTGCAATGCCCTGTATCACGGTTTTAACCTTGCAATTCAGGGAGCGCAGGGCATTGTGAATAGCAATGCCCATGTACAGGTCGCCGCCGGGGCTGTTAATATTCACAGTCACCTCTGACATGCCCGCACAAGCGGCAATGTCATTGGCAAAGTCGTCGCTGGTGTAGTAGTTGCCTATGGACAGCTCCTCGAACCATTCCGTGCGGCGAATATCCACCAGCTCGCCGTTCAGGTCGATAGTCCCGGTTCCGTCGCCATTGTCGGCAATGTTCCAAAACTTACTCGGTGTCTTCTGTCTGCTCATTGTCTGTGTTCTCCTCGTTAGTGTTTTGTTCCTGCTGCTGCTTTATCTGCACGGCAGCGGCAAGTATGCCCTGCACGGCTGCCAGCTTTTCGGCCTCGGCTTGTGCCTCTGTGATATTCTTCTCCCAGTCGCCACCGTTAAGCAGGGTTGTGGCCTGCTTATGGGTAAGCCAGCCGTGCTCGGTCATTGCCTTCATAGCGTTGGCCTCCTTTACCGGGTCAAGATGCGGCATGGCTGCACCCGTCCACTCATGCCCCAGCCATGCCATGCGGCGGCGCGGGTCGGTGAAGAATCCGGGAGCTTTTACGCGCCCGCTTGCCACGGCCTCGGTCAGCCATTCGGCGTACACCTGCCCGCAGAAATCGGAAGCGAACCAGTCGCGCGTCATGACTACCATGCGCCAGAAGTCCTGCATTGCAGCACGGCTTGCGGAGTAGCTGCTGTTGTAGCTCTTCAAGAGCACGTCGGCGGGTATTTCAAGAGCGGCACCGATGTACTTTGCAAGGCAACTGGTGAACGGGTCAAACTGCGTTCCCGGTCGCTTCGGGTCGTTGAATGTAATCTTTTCGCCCGGCAAGAGCTGGAAGATACCGCCGCCCGGCTCGGGTGCCAGTGCTTGCAGGTCGCGCTCTATGCCCTCTTCCTCTTCTTCGCCGTCTATGCCCGGCGTGGGTGCTGCTGCTATCGGTGAATCCACCGCTTCGCTCGAAAGGTATCCGCTGTAACAGGTTTCCAGCAGGGCGGCCATGGATTCGGCTTGCAGGTAGCGGGCAAGCTGCATTATAGACTCCATCACCGGGGTAATGAACGGCACGCCACGAAGCTGCTCCGGGCGTTCTGCGTCCATCAGGTGCAGGATATTGGGCAGGCCTGTTACCTTGCCGTACTTCTCAACGCGCGTCCATTCCATCTGCGTGCCCTCCATCGGGTAGTCGCTGGATATGTAGTATGCTACGATAGCCCCGGTGTTCTTGTCCACTTCTACGCCATCGTAAACGCGGTTGCCGTTCTTGGCCTCTGCGTAGTTAAGTGCGCCGTTGTGGGTAAGTGAGCCCTCGGTACTGATGCGGTCGGCTTCCAGTAGTTGCAGGCGCAGGCTGTACGGGTTGAACATGGTCGGCTTACCCTGTCTGAAAAGACAGAATGCGTCGCCGCTCATCTTCCACGATACAAGTGCGAGCTGCTGGAGCTCGTAAAAGTCATGCTGCCCGCGTATGTCGGCAGCGGCGGGGTTCGCTGCCCACAGCTCAAATTCTTTCTCTACGTTGCGCCCCCACGCGGCTGCTTCCTCCGGGGTAATGCCAAGGTCTTCATGGTCTACCTTAATATGCAGGTGAAGCCCCTTGCCCACTACGGAAGTGCGCAGGGCTTTTATCGCGGACGTGGCCAGCGGTGCGCTCATGTAAAGCGAGCGCGAGCGGCTGCGCAGGGTCTTGGTGTGCTGCACAATGTCCCGGTGCGGGCTCATTGACGTAGCACGGAACCCCTGAAAGCTCTTGCGCGTATGGCTTGCAGCAAAGTCACCGTAACCGTAGTTCTTCGCGGGTATTACCCCGGTAGCGGTCGGGAGCTTTTTTGCTTGTCTCTTATGTCGTCCCATGGTGTTTTCTCCTTAATAGGGGGGTACAAAATTGATGTAAGGGCGGCGGCTGCTTCCTGTCAGGTCGGCTTTCAGTTCTGCAAGCTCTTGGTCGATGCTTTTCTTCCATGCCCGCAACTCTCCCAGCGTCATGTTGTAGGCTGCTGCGTTGCGCGTGCCTACTCCATAGCTCTGCTTCTTGCCGCTTGCTATGTCGCGCATGGCTTGTGCCGCTATTTCGCGGTCTTTTTTAAGCTCTTCAAGCTTATTAAGTTTTTCAATACGCGTCATGGTTTATCCCCTCCCTTTTTTCTGGTTTTTATTTTCCGTCATTTTTCGACACGCGTCAAGCCTTTTTATTAAGTTTTTTCGTAATTTTTCGTTGAGAAAAAGCCCCTAAAAATAAGGGGCTTGTCAATCAAACATATTTGCGACCTTGTTTTTCTTGCGCGGTGCGGGCGGTTTCGCTGCTCGCTTCTTCTCTTTCGGTGCTCCTTTAAGGGCTTTCGCTATGCTTTCAAAGTCTGGATTCAGTACTTTCATGGCTGCGCGGGCGTAGTTTCGGCAGTCCAGCGGCTCGTTTCTTTCGTGGCCGGGCAGCTTTTCCCACTTGATTACATTGCCCTTTGTCACTTCCACCTCGGATAGCAAGCCCGTATACCATCGCAGGTCATAGCCTCGCCCCTCATCATCGGGCGTGTGCATGTAATTGGCTCCCGGTTCCTTGATAGATGCGCTCGCCATGATTGCAGCCTTGCCAGCATTAACGCCGATTGTATAGAGCCAGTACGGGCGGCGTTTGTCTTGGTCGATTGCCTGCTTTGTGGGCGGGTTAATAAAGGGCTTGCCCATTTTACCGTCACCCTTGATTGCAAAGACGTTCATCGGCTGCCGGGCAGCGGTGCGCTTGGCAATCTCATTGGTGTAGTTGCCGTCGCCGGAGTCAACGAAAGTGAGCGACACGCGCAGGCCGCGCCCGTTTTTGAAGCGGTACACGCGGGATATGATGCTGTCTAGCTGCTGCCATGTTGAGTCTTCATCGGGTGCGCCCTGTATGTACCCGGTCTTAATGCCCCATGATTCGCCGTACCTGCCCCAGCCTACTACCTCATATTGAAGGTATGTGTGCTGACAGTCCACGCCACAGGTGAGCACTAGCGGCGCGGTAAAGCTGCCAGCTTCCCCCGGCAGGTCTGCATCCTCTGGGTACTTCTCGGCACGCTTTATCATTTCGTCCTCGTCGGCGTTCAGGTTGCGCATTTCCCACAGCTCGCCCAGCGTTGTATTCTTGAATACCTGCAACCTCTCCGGGTCGCTCTTGCATTCGCAGAACTGCTTGCAGATTCCCTCCCATGAGCTCCACGGGGAGACAAAGCCGTTAAGCCAAAATGAACGCGCCCGGTTGTTCTCCAGAGCCTCGGGGTTCTCTGCTTCCCATCGAGACGGCTGCCGCTTGGCGGTCTTTTCGTCCACTAGGTTGCCACAGCCGGGACACCGCCAGCCCTGCACGGTAACGCTCCACGTCATGCGGCTTGCTACCTTGATTGACTTGCTTGTGAACTTGATATCATCGAACTTGATTTCATGGTATTCTCCACAATGCGGGCAGAGCGTTTTCCACCGCTCCATTGTGCCGCGATAATACAGGAACTCAATCTGTGACGCGCCCTTGATTGTAGGCGTGCTCACAGCTATTCTCTTGCGGTTAAAGAATGTTGTCTGTCGCTTCTTGGCCAGCTCCCACGGGTCGCCGTCTCGCCCTGCACTCAATGCCCATCGGTCGAGCTCGTCGCCTACGATGTAGCGGCAAGGCTTGGAGGAAAGGCCGCTTGCGCTGTTGGAGCCCACCATTGACACCATGCCGCCCGGAAAGCTCTTCATGAGCTGCGTCGCGCTCGCGGTGCGCCCGGTCATTTTCGCGTCCTTTACCTTTTCGCGCAAGCGTGGCGTGCTGCGCAGGTTCGGTTCAAGTCGGAGCTTGGAGAACTCCTTGGCTGCGTCTACGGTCGGGTGTATGTAGAGTATGGTGCCGGGGTCTTGGTCAATGATGTAATTGATGCAGTTAAGCTCCAATTCTGACTTGCCCACCTGTGACGGGGAGACTACGGTTATTTCCTCAACGGCGGGGTCTGTGAATGCCCGCATCGGTTCACGCATGTACGGTGTGCGGCTTGTGCGCCATTGGCCTGCCTCTGCTGATAAGCCGCCGTCTAGCTTCCTGTACTTGTCTGCCCACTCGTCAACGGTCAAGTCCTCGGGCGGGTTCCATAGCTGCATGCTGTCCGCATACAGGGCACCTAAACGCGCCTTTGCTCTCTCCTGCATTACTCCTCTTCCTCCTCGGTTAAGTCGGCTATTATGTCGCCGTCTTCTTCCACCATTGCGCGGAACTTGTCAGCGTCATATTTGTGCGTTGTCATTTCAAGCATGGCGTCACATAATGCGCCACGCAACACGGCTTCCATTTCGCTCTCTGTCTTGCATATTATCAGGTCTGACACAATGCGGCTAGGGATTGCAAGCAAGGTCGCTTTCGTGTCGATTATCATTGCATTTATGAGCTCTTGTACATGTCGCGCTTCGTGTACTTCGCCCTTGCGTTTTCTAAGCTCAATTCTTAATAGTTCTGCCTTGCGTTCCTTGTAATCTGCGTCGGCGGTGGTGGCGCGCATTTTTTCGCTCTGCGCGTCCTGCTTCTTTAGAAGATGTTTTGCAAGTGCGCCAAAGCTCTTGAAAGCGTGGTATCTCTGCCCCCATTTTGTTTTATCTGAAACAAGCGCACCCTCTGCGCTCCACCTCTGTATTGTTCTCTGTGATACCTTGAAATAGTCGGCAAGAAACTCTTTCCGCACATAACCTGATGCGCGTTCTTCTTCCTGCATTCTCTCATCTTCTGTCATGGTTTTTCTCTCCTTTATTCATATTATCCTGCACTCTCTACGCGCGCGCGCGCATAGGGGGCGACGCCATTTCCGAAAAAAAATTTGGAAAATCGCGCTATATCGGGGTCGAGCCGCGCGCATGGTGCAGCCCCCGTCAAAGTACCTTTCGCCCCTACCCCCTCACCCTCAAGGGGTTGCGCGACCCCTAATCCCCCTCGGCTCGTAGGGGTATAGGCTTGAGGCATTGTATCAGCCCTCATGGCCTCGGTCTGTGGTGCTGCTGTGTTCATAATGCGTGTGTATTATCATTTCGGTGGAGTCATTTTGTGTAGGGGGCGGGTATGTTAATACATCCCGTCATTTTATCTGCCCCATCCAATAGCGTTTTGTGTGGTGTTTATGGCTCTTGATTATTCGCTGCTGTATATCCGGTCGCCATATCTTCACTACATCCTCGTTCATTATAGCCTGCGGCACGGAAGTAAAAGCTTTCACCATAGGCTCATTATTCTTGCCTACTACCATCGGACGCATCTGTCCTTTTACCATGGCCACGAATACGCGATTATCGCCCTTTGGCTTGATTACCTGCGGGCGTTGCTTCCTGTACACCTTTGCTGTGACCTTGTATGGGGCTGGAACGTTGTACCACTTGTATTCGTGCATTATCCATGTGCGGGCTGTAGGCACTGTCGGCTTGCCGTCGGCCTTGATATTCCATGTTGCAGACTTCTTGCCCGTAAATACAATAGTGAAATCATCAAGCCCCTTGCCTCGGAATGACGTTGCCACATGCTGCTTGCCTGCGTACTTGCTCGGCGTTTTTGATTGCGAGCGTGCTACTTCATTCTGCTTTATTGCGTATACAGAAGAGGTCGCGCGTTTTACTGCTGTAACGGCTCCCTTTTTAATGTCGGATATAATGTACTTCTCGACTTTGGCTGCTGCCTTGTCTATGTTTTTAAGCTCCTTTTGAAGCTTTTTTACGTTCTTAATCCCGAGCTTCAATGCCATGTTAAAGCCCCCTTTCCGTGTTTAAGCGAGTGAGCGCGTCGCAAAGATTTTTCGCCAATGTACGGGCGTTTCCTGCTTGGTAGTTAAGCTTCCAGCCATGCAGCTCTAGGTCGTCAGCCTTGACGTATTTACGGCGCAAGAGAGCTTTTAGGTTCTTCCAGTCAGCCCACGGAATAAGCCCGTATGTGTCATACGAAAAACAGACAAGCACGGCGGCGATTGCCCCCATGCTTTCATGTCTGTTAAGCTCTGCTTCCTGCATGTCGCTTATTCGGTCAGCCGTGATTCGGTCTGAATCTGTGAACTTGGCCTCTAGCACTACGCTACGGCCTCCATATAGCGTGCCTTGGTAGTCCGGCTGCGCCGCTTTGGTGAACGTGGCGGCAAAAACTCCCGGCCTATTCGTGCGGCTCACTACACGCATGGGCTCCGGGGTCTTTTGAATGTGGGCAATGTTTAATTCTCGCACGATGCGGAATATGTTATCCAGCCCTATTTCAAAATGTTCCCCGGTAGCCTTGCTCCTTGCGCCCTTTAGGCGGTTTTTGTATTCCATGACTTAGCCCTTTCTACTGCTGCCAGTATACCCACCTCCAGCGCGTCGAGAAGCGGCTTGAGCTCGTTCTTGGCGGTGTCCGGGTTGTCTACAAGCTTCTTTATATCTTCCGGGCTGGTTATGAAGCCAAGCTCAAGCAATGCCCACGGAGCGCGGGTCTGATTAAGCACGGCAAGGTCGTCGCGGTCTACTGTTTCGTTTGCTCGCCCTGTCATGTACCCGGTGAGCGGTGCAGCGATTGCCTTTGCTATCTGCTTGCCCTTTTCGCTGGTGTATATAACATGCCCGCCCTTGGCTTTCGGGTTGCTTGCTGCGTCCATGTGCAGCGAGATACCGAATGTAACGCCCTTGGTGGAGTTGGCCTTGCTTATAGTGCGTCGCAAGTCCTCTTTATTGGTGAGCATGGGGAAGTCAAGCACGGTGATGCTGTGCCCGTGCTTTGCAAGTCGCTTTTTAAGCTGCTGCCCTACTATGGCGCAAAGAGCGTGTTCCTCGTAGCCGTGTCCACGTGCTCCTGTGCCGTTGGCGTGGCCAATGTCTATTAGTATCTTCATGCTTTTTCCTCCTGTCTTTTGGTCGTCTCATTTATAAGACGACCAGATTGTATGTGTTTGCTGTTGTTAATTTTTCATCATTTTGCCGGGTTCAGCAAATAGATATTTTTTCTTCTTCCGGCATCTCCAAGTTAAAGTATTCATATGCGCTCTCCAGCGAGCGGAACGTCTCGTACCCCTCGGGGTTCGTCACATAATGTCCCCAGTCGAGCACGCGCTCGGTCGTACCGTCAGGGCGTTCCAGCTCGCCAACTTTGGCGTAAATGAGCGTTCCCATAGCCATCGTGCTGGCCGTGCTTGTCGGAGTGCCGTTCCAATTCACCGTCAAAGTCCAGCCCTTAGCTTCTGCGTTAGCTATGGCTGCCAGTACTTCCTCATCGTTCTTGTGGTCAACGTGAATTCCGATACCAAGCAAGTGCTGAGCACCGTCTGACCATGCCGGAATGCTGTTTAATATCAGCAGAGCGGATTCCTTGTCAAGCCGAGAATCACGGAACATATTGTAACCATCGCTCAACTTCGGAAGCTCCACCGTCCAGCTAGTCAACTTGCACCATTGATACATCTGTCTTCCATTTGTCAAGTTCGGAAGCTCTGTGTTCCAGTAGGTTAATTTAGTCTCATAAAGCATCATTTTCCCATTGCTCAACTTCGGAAGCTCGCCCGTCCAGCTGGTTAACGGAACCATGCAGAACATAGTATCACCGGTCGTCAGCTCCGGAAGATTTGTGTTCCAGTAGGTGAGTTTGGTTTCTCGAAACATCCAGTCACCGTTCGTCAGCTTCGGAAGCTCGCCTTCAAACCCCGTAAGGCCGGCTTTATAAAACGCATAACTCGCGGAGCCAAGTGCCGTCAGCGGATAAGCCCATGTGCCGTCACTTGTCAGGTCGTTTTTGTAATCGGCGTTCGCAGCTTTCAAATCGTTGGTATTAGTACACGCAGCATACTTGTTAATATCCCGCCAGCTCACCTCAATGTGGTGATTATACTTATCAACATGGACATCTACTGACAATGTCGATGCGAGTATGTCGTCTACAGTTTTAAGTTGTTCAGTATTTGCGCGGTCGGTATGAATGACGAGCTTATTCTCCTCTTCAACATATTCATAAAGGAAATCCACGTCACCCAGTATATCTTCAATTCCATTCAATGCGCGCCAACTCATTTTAATGTGATGGTTATACTTCGCCACCTCGATATTCTGCGGCAGTACGCGAGACAGCAGCGCGGTCACGGCTTCAAGCTGGGTATCGTCCGCGCGGTCGGTGTGGACGACAAGCTTATTCTCTTCGGGCAGGTGCTCGACAACGGCCTTGCCCTCGCCCATTAAAAGAATGAGAGACTTTTCAAGCAATGCAATCGTGAGCGGCGGTGCCTCGGTCAAGCGGTACAGAATAACCGCCTTGCGCTCGTTAAGGGTCGCGCCGTCAGCCGGGGAAAGCTCAAGCGTGTTTTCCCACTGCTGCGTCAAAATGGCGTTGTCGCGGGCGCAGAGGGTATTCTTGAGCACCTCGTATACGCAAGCGGCGCGGGCGTTCCATGCCGCGTCTGCTGTCTGTATCTGCCCGTATTGAGTGGGGTCTGCCAGTATTGCAGGCCAGTATTCTTCATGTTGAACTGTGGTCATGGTTATTCCTCCGCTTTATCTATTTCTGCTTGTAGTGCGTTTATTGCTGCCGACTCTGCAAGAATCTGAGCGTTTATTGCGTCCTCTGCGGCTGTTTGAGCCATGCGCACATATTCCCGCACGGTTGCTTCTGCTGCTGCCGCTGATTCGCCTTTCAGGGCTTCCAGCCATTCGGCTTCGGTGCCCTCAAATCCTTGCTGCACGGCTATTTCATAGGCCGAAAAGCCACGTTCTCCCTTGTCGCCCTTGTCACCCTTTTCACCCTGTTCGCCTTGCTTGCCAGTATCGCCTTTCTCGCCGGGTTCACCTTTCAGGGCTGCAAGTTGCTCGGGAGTGAAATCGTCATATGTAAAAGGCTCGCCTTTTTCTCCTTGCTCTCCTTTTTGGAAAGATGCAATCCATTCCTCTTCTGAACCCTCAAAGCCGTGCTTCACTGCCAACTGGTACGCGGAAAGCCCGTCAGCTCCAGAAACGCCTGCGATTTCGTGCACCTCTACCGTGAGAGCGTCAGCGGAGAGAGTGGCAACAAAAGTCTGCTGCGGTGCGCCTATCTTCACGTCGGGCACGTCTGCAATTCGATAACGGAGCTTTATGTGCCCCTGCATGATAAGCCACTCATGCCCGGTGGTCTTGCGGCGGGCGCATATCTGATAGTCCCAGTATGGATTCTTTGTAAAGCTCAATGCCGGGATTTCCACAAGGTACGCGCCGGGCTTATCGGTGGTCTTTACTGAAAAAGAGTGACGGGTGCGGCCTGCTTCGGCCGCCCCGTACACTTCGTATATATCGGTGTTTACTGCGCCGTCAGCGGCGTTCAGTAATACCTCAATGGGGTATATTTCCCCCTCAAGTTTATGTAAGTCTTGTTCTTTGGTCATATAGCCCCCTCCTTTCGGTTTTACTTTTTGTAATCCACTACGGGAATAATGCGGCACGGCTCCCCGGTGGATGCGTGGTAAGCCTCATGCAGCAGAATGGCGGCCGCCTGCACCTGCTGCACCTGCTCGGGAGTGAGCTCCTTGTGGGTGCAGCTTGTGGACGTGATAACACCGGCAGCGAAAAGTGCGCCGATGATAGCTCCGGCGATAATCTTTGCCCAGTTTGCGGGAACGCCCCAGCCCGTGAAAATACCCGTCAGGAACCCGGCGGCCTTTTCTACTTTTTCCTTGTTTTTGTCCATGTTTTGTCTCCTTTGTTAATATGTGGATAACTCGGTGGATAAGTTCTGTTTCCGTTTTATAGTATGTCATTTTCGACTTTTTTCGTCAAGCCTTAAAACGGGATATCGTCGTCGGCTTCGTATGGGTCAGGCGGGGGCGGGGGCTGCTGCCGCTGCTGCTGCTGGTAGTTCCTGTTCTGGTTCCCCTGTTGCTGCCGCTGCTGGTAGTTATTACCGCCGCCCTGCTGCTGTTGGCCGCCGCCCAAGAATTGCAGGTTCTCGGCCACAATGATGAGCTTTGTGCGCTGCTGCCCGGTCTGCTTGTCCTGCCATTGCTGCATGTGCAAGCGTCCCTCGATAAATACGGAGCGACCCTTGGCCAGATACTGCGCTGCCAGCTCGCCAAGTTTGCCGTAGCAGGTCACGTCAAGAAAGGTTGTTTCTTTCTGCTTGTTGCCCTGCTGGTCGGTGGTGTCGCGGTTCGTGGCAAGGCGTAGTGTGACTATCTGCTTGCCGCTCGGTGTGTGTCGGCAGTCCGGGTCTTGCGCAAGATTGCCGATAATCATTACTTTGTTAAGGTTTGCCATAGTGTTATTTTTCTTTTCTCTTGTAATCTTGGCAGCATGATATGCGGTGCCAGTATATGTCTTCAAGTGTGCAGCACACGCGCTGCTTGAATCCATCATCGCGGGCATGTTTGCAAGTGTCACAGCATCGCGGCACGCCGTCCACGATTTCAATGCGGCTGTACTCCCAGCCGTAGTGGTCGCACAGTTTTTTCAGGTGTTCTGGTAGTTCATCCATTGTTTTGCTTTTTTGGGTGTTTTATCTTCCTGTAATGCTTAAGGTATCGCGGCCAGCGGCCATGCTTCAAGAACCGTTTTGCGGCCATTCTGGCACGGTTTAGCGGTCGCCAGTCGCATTCCCAAGTGTCAACTGAAAGCTGCCAGCAGGGGTATGCGTAACGCCTTTCTTGCTTGATTCCTGCAAACGGGCTTTCGCTCCAGAAACGACGCAAGTGCAGCACATACTCATTTACACGGCCTCGACGTATAAGGTACGAATACCGCCCCCGGCTGCCAGCTTCCAAGTAATTCATTGCTTTTCGAATCGTTTGCAGGAATGAGAATCGGCGGGCAGTTCCACCCGGTCGCCGTTGCCTAAATCGCACACGCCTGCATTCCAGAACTTACATTCGCCGCATGAATTGCGGAGTAACTTCGGGTCTGGCGAGAAGCTGATAAGCTGATGCTCTGGCACTTTTAGGAAGTCTGCCAGCTCTTTTCTCATGCGTAAGTTAGGCATCATGGCCGTGCTCCTTTCTACATTCTTCGTTCAGGCGGTCGCGCTCGGCTTCGGCGGCGGCTTTGGCGTTGGGGTGAGTGTTCACGTTAAACGAGCAAACTTTTTCCGTTTCCCCACCTTGGTCTCGCCAGACGCTAATTTCGCCGTTTGTGGCAAAATCGCCCACGCGATACGTTGGAAGCTCTTCCACGGGGGTGACGAGTTCGAGATGGCAAGCGGGGTAATAAACACTGCTTGACCAGCCGTCTATGGCCAGTTCCACTTTGCTGTTGTGTTCGTCTGATACAACGCGTCCAATTTGCCCAATGCGGGCTATGTCGCGACCGTTCCATGCCACTACTCGCACCTCATCTCCCTTTTTGAACAGGCGGGTGGGGTCGTGCTTGGGCTTGTTTTCGGTGGCGTTTTCGTTGGTCGTCGGCAGGGCGGTGAACACGTGTTTAAATTCGGAATAAATGCTCCACTCAGTACCGTCTGTGTCTTCCGTTATGCAGCGTATTTCGCTATCTCCGGTAATGTTTGTAAAAATTGCTCTGACGAATACTTCTTGTCCTTTTTCGAGATTGTATGCTTCTTCTTTGTTCATTGTTTTAGCTGCCCGGATAACCCGCCGGGCTCGGGCGTTAGTTAATCTTGGAACACTTCCCACGGGGCGGGAACGTAGTCAGGAGCGTCTACAACCGCGCCGGGGTATTCGCCCGTAACAATGGCGCGGGCGTAGTTATAAAGGGCTTCACGGTACTGTCTGCGGTACACGTCAAGCGTTTCTTGCTTGAGGTGTCGCCACGTCATGCACCACGGCTCTGCATTCTCTACGAAAAGCAGGGAGAAATCGCGCTGCTCGCCTGTAATACCTGCCAGCATGTCGCTATACATGGCGGCTTGCCAACCGTAGCGGAAATCGTTAATTGAGCGGTTGATTTTCCTTGCATCGTCCACCAGCGCGGACGTGGTTTTCAGGTCGATAATGGGCGCGGAAACGTCACGCGGCAGCAGGTCTATCATGCCCGTGCAAGTGATAGGGCAGGGCACAATGTTGCCGTCCTTGTCCTCTACGTCAAGCGAGAGACGGAACAGGAAGCCCACCTGCGTATCGGCGGTTTCGCCTATAACGTAGCCAGAAGAGCGGAGCACGTCTGCAATCTGCGTTGAGCACTCCACGGCGCGGGCGGCCTCGGTCGGGTCAATAACGGTAATGCCCTTTTCGGCCATGTTTGCCCACTCTGCGGCCTGTTCTTTGTCCTGTTGCCCGTTGGAGTATGGCGTGCCGTCTTTCTTGACTGCCACGCGCTTGCTCTCGACATGGTACTTGTTTTTGAACTCCCACGGGGTCAGGGTCATGGTATCTACAAGAGAGCCCCAGCGGAACCCGGTCGAGGTCTTTTTAATGCCGTGGTCTTTGTTGTACTTCCAGCGGTAGGGATTGGCTGCAAAGTCGGCAAGGCTTGACTTGCTGATGCAGTTCGGCAGCTCGCCTTTCAGCGCGTGGTATGTGTCAGGGCTGATGATGCCCATGGCGCGCCCGGTCTGCTTGAATTCGTATATGTCTAGCGGCTTCATGGCTTAAACTGGTTTTTCTTCGTCAAGGGGGTAGCGGATAGCGTCGCAGGAGAATTTGACCTCTCGCTTCATATAGTCCGACAAGCGCACAAGCTTCTTGATTTCTTCCAGCTCTCCGAGCAGGTATTCTGTGTCGGGAGCTCCCTCTGCTGCAAGAAGATTAAGCTTGTTCTTTGCGTGCGCATATACCGCCGCGAACACGGTGCACCAATCGCCCTCGGGCAGGGTTATGCTCGGGCGCAGGACGCGCGGAATGCTCTTCTTTTTCGGCTTGGGCTGCTCCGGCTTGTCCTCCGCAATATAATTCACGGGTACTACCTTGAGCGTGATATTTTTGAGCGTTATCGGCTCCCCGTTCACATAAGGCGAACTGAATTGCTTCCTGTCTGTTTCCAGAGCTTCAT
>JAEIGA010000727.1_pt1 | contig 48816 bp, 40 predicted proteins | sample 9270691 | NCBI WGS metagenome assembly JAEIGA01 (sample SAMN17057246, study PRJNA624740) | gut metagenome | biome: biome; isolation source: fecal sample | host: Bos grunniens | place: China: Xizang | collected 2019 | reverse complement strand
TCGAATAAACCTATTGAAATCAAGAATTAAAGTAACGGTATAGTAACGAAACTTTGTCATTTCTTGGCTTTTCATTGGCATTTGATGGCACAGTAACATCTTGGCAAACATTGTTAAATCGCTAACAGACAACATTCTTTCTCCGTTTCGCACTCACTTTCGTTTCTTTGTTGTATCTTTGCATAAGATAATATAAAACTATTGGTGTTATGACTCGTATTTTGATTATAAATGGGCCCAACCTCAATCTTCTTGGCGTGAGAGAGCCGGGAATTTATGGGAATAGTTCAATGGAAACATATCTTGAAACTCTTCGTTCGAGATACTCCAACTATACTATAGAATATTTTCAAAGCAATCATGAGGGAGAAATCATTGACAAGTTGCATTCGGAGGGTTTTGATGAGGGATTGAAAGGTATAGTACTCAATGCCGGAGCCTATACTCACACATCGCTCGCTATTGCCGATGCTATATCAGCTATCAATGTTCCCGTAATAGAGGTGCACATTTCAAATGTTCATGCACGCGAAGAGGTGCGTCATCGATCAATGATTTCGGGAGTGTGTTGTGGCGTTATTGCCGGTTTTGGAATGGATAGCTATCGTCTTGCAATTGAAGCCATCAAGGCTCGATAAAAAACAAAATTATGCAAGAAGAATTAGAAGAATATATCCTCAATCACATTGATGCCGAGCCGGAGATGATGCGTCAACTCAATCGCGACACACATATCTATCATCTTTATTCGCGTATGTGTTCGGGACATCTTCAAGGGCGTATGCTCAAGATGTTCACTCGCATGATTCGACCTCAACGCATTCTTGAACTTGGTGCGTTTACCGGATATTCAGCCCTTTGTTTTGCCGAAGGTATGCCCGAAGATGCTGAGTTGCACACTGTCGAGATTGACGACGAGATAGAAGATTTTATTCTTGAACGCTTCAATGCGTCGCCATACGCAGATAGAATGCATCTACATATTGGCGATGCAATGGAGATTGTACCTACGATTGATGGGGAGTTTGACCTTGTGTTTATCGATGCCAACAAACGTAACTATGTCGATTACTACAACCTCGTATTGCCACGAGTGCGTAAAGGTGGTTTTATCCTTGCCGATAACACACTCTGGGATGGTAAAGTCATAGAAGAGAATCCTCGCGACCCTCAAACATTGGGAATTCTTGAGTTTAACGACATGGTAGCTCGCGACCCTCGCGTAGAAAAAGTGATACTTCCACTTCGCGACGGTTTAACTCTGATACATAAGTTATAAGTAATTGTAGGCAGAGTTAAAATCTCAATATTCATCTTTTTCTTCGACGAATGTTAGTCTGTCGCCGGGATCGACGATAAGAGGAGTGAAGTGATTTAATGGCAGACTGGAGCCATCAATGGTAAATGGTGTAACAACCCACTCTTTTCCGTCGGCATCGCAATATATGCTAACCGAAATATCTTCCCTCTCGGATTTTAGTGTTTGTGTTCCGGTTATGAATGCAGCGACAATCATATCGCCGTTTCTTAAATGAGCCGTCCCCATATATTTTTCGCTTTCGCAAAAGCAATTAAAATCAATTTCAAGAACTTCGGTTGGTAGCAATACAAATGGGAATCCCATTGTTCCATAGAATTTAGAGAATGAGGAGATGAGATATAAATCATCTGCATCGGGAACTCCACGTGTTTTTTTAAGAGTCCACCATGGCAATTCGTTATCACGAGTGGCGTCAAAATATACTTGACCATTTTTTGACTCACTATACATTTGTGCTACGGTTTCGACCTCTTTGCCTAACGTTATTTGCCAACGAGTTGTATCAACATAGTGGAAGACTATAGCAAAAATCAAAACCGATGAAATCACACCACTTGTGGTGCGATTGATTTTATAATCATGTGAGGTTATCCAACGGAATATGGCGATTATGGCAAATACTTGAGCAAACCAGCCACTACGACCTACAACTCCCGACATTGCACTAAAACACATGGAAGCAATTGCTGCTACTGTATAAATTATCCAAGGAGTGTGTGCTGCATTAATAATTGCTTTGCGTGTATTTGCAAGGCAGAGACCTACGGCAATCAAAATCAATAATAATAACGCAATGCTATCGCTTTTGAGCAATAATAATAAAAGAGGGTCATCGGGAGTGGTGTTTTGTCCCAAACGGCTCCATAATGATGGTGCAAAAAATCCCCATGCCACGCCACACATAAACAGTATAACCATGCGACGTTGTATTGTATTAAGTTCTTTCCACACATTTGTCATTATTTGATATGCAATCAATCCACAAGCTAATGGCACACCTATTGCCTCATGCATCATTCCGGCAATGGGCGATAGTAAGTAACACCCCCATTTCCCAATCCATGAAGATGATGCTTTGTTATTTTGGCGTTGCAATAAATATAAAAACAACAAAGGCAATAATGTGGCAATAATATAATTATAGATACACACAAATGCTTGCATTGAGTCCCACCAAGGGAGAACGAATACCAATAATGCTAATGCAATAACCGAAGCGGTAATGTGATTTGATTTGAATTGGCAATGTTTCAACACAATCCACATCATCGAAGGGACTGAAACGGCAGCAATCAGTGCGTTTATCCAGTGTGGGAGTGTGATGAATAAAATGGGATTTATTTTGTCGGCAAGACGTCCATTTGTGTCAAGCCAATGTCCAACAAAGAAAAAAGGATAACGCCATATAGGGTGCGTCTCAAAATATTTTGATGTTGACACCATGTGAGCAAGGTCATCACCCGAATAGGGCATAAACATTTCAAATATCACATAGCATATAAATATGAATAATATTAATATACCAAGAATCCACGATTTTTTTGACATTGACATGACAATAGGGGTTTGCTATAGAAAATGCTATTTTTTCAAAATGAATTTCAAAGGCTCAGCCACTCGAGTTGCCCAAGCACGTTCTTCGTGGGCGTGACCCGGGAAAAATGGAGTCATCAAACGCTCATTTTTATACCCAAGAGAGTCGGCAAGAGCATTCATCGCGTGAAAATATGGGATATATACCGAGTCAATTGTTTTGTCGCCACAATCCATGTATAGTCGATGCTTGCCGGTGCGTGGCAATGACTCAATCAAATAGCGACGCATCGCCTCGGGGAAGTCGTCGTTGCGAGTTATTGCTCCACTCCAGTGAGTTGAGAGACAACCTGCCGAGCCAAATACTTGTGGATATTCACACATACCATAAATTGAAATCAATCCACCCATACTCGACCCCATAATTGAGGTGGCTTGCATTGTGGTGTCGATTGAGAAGTTCTCGTTTATCACAGGACGAAGGGTATTAACGATAAATGCGAGGTATTCATCGGCACGATAAAGCCCTTTGCACATATATTTATCAATAAACGTTTTAATACTGTCGGTAGCGAGGTATTTGAGTGGTTTTTCGGGCATAAGGTCGCTCAATCGAGTTGTGTCAACGCTATAAACGCCTACCACGATTGCAGGGCGAATACTGTCGGTAGCAATCAATTTGCCCATAACCGAGTCAATCTCCCATGCTTGATGATTCCAAGTGGAATTGGCATCAAATAGGTTCTGACCGTCGTGCATATAAATAACGGGGTATTTCACATGTTTTGAATATCCATCGGGAGTCCACACATCAACCTTTATCGTCTCGTTCATTTCGGGGGAATAGAGGTCGATATGTTTTAGCTCGCCACTTGTAACAGTCAAAGGAGAATCAGAAAAATCAGTTTTATTGTTACGAATATTCCGAATAACAAATGGCAAGAACGCCAGCACCAAAGTTGTAATTATCCACTTTTTCATCTTGCAAGAGGGTATTTTATCGCTTTGAAATATCAACCTTCACCGTTGGGGGAAGGTCGTTATTGCGAGTGTTTATTGCGTCGATTGTTTCGTGAGCAAGGTGCATAAATGCTTGTCCTGCGATGCTGTCCTCAAGTGCGATAGGAGTACCATTATCGCCACCTTCGCATATAGTTCCCACAACAGGTATTTGAGCGAGGAGTTTTACGCCAAGTTCTTTTGCAAGTTCCACGCCACCCTCGCGACCGAAAATATAATAGCGTTCCTCGGGGTGAGGAGCAGGGGTGAACCATGCCATATTCTCAACCAATCCCAAGATGGGCACGTTTACTTTATCTCCCATAAACATTGCGATTCCCTTGCGAGCATCGGCAAGAGCCACTTGTTGTGGCGTGCTCACGATAACCACACCTGTAATGCCAAGAGTTTGCACGAGAGTGAGGTGAATGTCGCTTGTGCCGGGAGGCATATCAATGAGGAAATAGTCAAGCTCTCCCCAATCGGTATCGGTAATGAGTTGTTTGAGAGCATTTGAAGCCATTCCTCCACGCCACAATACTGGTGCATTTTTGTCAACGACAAAACCTATTGAAAGCAACTTAATTCCATATCTTTCGACAGGGATAATGAGGTCGCGACCATCGACATTGTGCATGAAAAGATGTTCGTCTTCAACGCCAAACATTTTAGGCACCGATGGACCAAAAATATCAGCATCAAGCAAGCCTACTTTATACCCTTCACGAGCGAGAGCAACAGCGAGGTTGCTTGCTACGGTTGATTTACCAACACCACCTTTGCCCGATGATATACCGATGATGTTTTTCACGCCTGGGAGTGGGTTAGCAGGTTTTTCGGGTAATGGTTTGCGAGTTTTTACTGCGATATTGCCCTTAATGTCAACCTCAGGAGAGATATATGTGAGAATAGCTGTTTCGGCAGCCTTTACGAGCGATTTGATAAATGGGTCGGTAGGTTTTTCAAAGATGAGAGAAAACGACACTTTGTTACCCTCAATGCGAATATCGTCTTCAATCATATCAAGTTCCACGATATTCTTACCATTGCCTGGATAACGCACATTTTTCAATGCATCAATAATCAATGCCGGATATAAACGTTCCATTATATATGTTTTTAGATAAAACTTTGTTATACCTTGCAAAGATACAACAAAGTGATGAATTTATATTGAAAAAAATCCACATCTCCGATAAATTTAATACCTTTGTGTATTGAATAACATCATAATAATTTAACCGATTTATCTAAATATATGACTGAGTCAGCAAAGCCAAGAGCAGAAAGGAATCGCACACTTACAATATCGAAAGAGGAAGTTCCTATATTGGAACAACTAATTGCGACAAACGAATCTATTCAGAACGATTTTCATGATAATATGATTATTAATGGAGATTTATATGATTGTTTAGATAATATCCCAAATGAATATTTTGATTTAATAATAATAGATCCACCATATAATCTTGATAAGAATTTCAATGGCACGAAATTTTCTGCGATGAAATCAGATGCGTATGAGGAATATTTGCGTAGTTGGTTTTACAAAGTGTGTGATAAACTAAAATCAAATGGTTCTCTTTATATGTGTGGCGATTGGAAATGTACTTCTTCTATGCAACGAGTTATAGAAGAAAAACTAACTATCATAAATCGCATTTCGTGGCAAAGAGAAAAAGGTAGAGGGGCAAAGTCAAATTGGAAAAATGGAATGGAAGATATTTGGTTTGCAGTGAAGAATCCTAAAAATTATTACTTTGATGTAGAATCGGTTATGATGAAACGTAAGGTAATTGCACCTTATAAGGTTGATGGGAAACCAAAAGATTGGGAAGAAACAGAGAATGGGAATTTCCGAATTACGTATCCATCAAATTTTTGGGATGATATTAGCATTCCTTTTTGGTCTATGCCAGAAAATACCGACCATCCTACACAGAAGCCTGAAAAACTATATGCAAAGCTAATCCTTGCTTCGTCTCGTCCTGGGGATAACATTTTTGACCCATTTTTAGGAAGTGGTACTACTGCTGTAGTTGCACAAAAATTAGGTAGAAATTTTTGTGGAATTGAAATTAATAAAGAGTATTGTTTATGGACTGCAAAGCGTTTATTAAATGCTCAGGCAGACAATACGATTCAAGGGTATGCCGATGGTGTTTTTTGGGAACGAAATTCGTTAGGAGAACAAAAAAAGCAAGCAAAAACGGATATTGTCTATAGGAAAACAAGAACACAAAATAGTTTATTTGATTAGAATATAAATATACTAGTAATGAAAGATTTTTCTCTTGAAGTTGTTGCGAATGAGATTTTGAACGACTTAAAAAATAATGCAACTGAAATTGTTAATGGTAGCTCTTTATCTTCGCCACGAGCAATTGGAGATGCTGTACAAGATTATTTGGGTGAAACCGGATTGCCAAATGTTTTATCAAAATATGGAATTTCAGTAAACGATGAATTTGGTCGTAGGGCTATGGAGGATATTGCATTTAAGGATTTTGATGGGAATTATTATGCAATTGATGTTAAAACGCATAATGAAGATACAATGTTTAATATGCCAAATTTGATTTCAGTAAGACGATTGGCCACATTCTACAAAAATGATGACAAAAACAATTTTTGTATATTAATCATATCTTATAAAGTGCAACAAAATGAACTTAACTATACTTCATGCCATTTTAAGAAGATTGAATCTTTTGATTGGGAGTGTTTGACTATTGGAGCTCTTGGGTGGGGTCAAATTCAAATTGCCAATTCAAACAATCTTAAATTTACAGAAATTACTTGTCGTAAAACATGGATGTTGCAGTTGTGTGATAACTTGTCTGCTTTTTATGATGAAGAAATTGGCAAAATTGGAGAACGAAAAACATGGTTTGGCTCAATAAAAGAATATTGGCAAACAAGATAAGGTAATGATGCCAAATATTAGATAAAGGTAATTATATATGCAAAATGGAGATGTGAGAATAATGCACATCTCCATTTTTATTTGTTGTGGAATGTTTTTATTCTTTAGGTGTTACTTTGGTGTTGCAGAGTTCGGGACATTGGAGTTCTCCACGAGAGAAACTGCGGTAGGTATCAAACTCGATTTCCACTTCGGGCTCTTGCAACTTGGTGGTGTGGTCGAGAGGGAAGCTGATGTATTTTATTGTCAACCCTCGGTCGAGCCATTGTTGCTCGTAGAATGTTTTGATTTCGAGAATATCGCTCACATAGTCGGAGTGATATAGGTCGTTGGTATCGACAATGGCTGGTAGTTGATTGAGTTCTACAAGCAAGTGAGTATATGTATAAAGGAATGGGCTATCGGTCTTGAGATGCACAAGTCCTTCGGGCTTCAATACCTCGCGATACAATTCAAGGAAACGAGTAGAAGTGAGGCGTTTACGTACTTTTTTCATTTGAGGATCGGGGAATGTAATCCAAATCTCGGCAACTTCGTCTGCTTCAAAGAAATGTGGTAGTAATTCGATATTAGTGCGAAGAAATGCCACGTTTTTAAGCCCTTCGTTGCGAGCTTGGCAAGCTCCGGTCCACATGCGAGCTCCCTTGATGTCAATGCCTATGAAGTTCTTATCGGGGAACTTGCGAGCTAACCCTACTGCATACTCACCTTTGCCACACCCTAATTCAAGAACGATAGGGTTGTCGTTGTTGAAAAACTCTTTGTGCCAATTCCCTTTCAAGGGGAAACCTTGTTCTTTTAACACAGCAAAGGGATATTGAAACACAAAGTCAATGGTTTCCATATCCCTAAATTTTTTAAGTTTATTTTTTCCCATATTATGGTAGAAAATTCTGAATCAATTAGTTGTGGCGAGCCACTTTTAATGTTGCCATTGAATTATCGGCAAGAATTACTTTTACGATATATAAAGGTGAATACCAATCGGCTGTATTTATGACAACCTCTGTGTTGTTGGGAGTCTCAATAGCATATTGACGAGCCGATGAGTCAAAAATGCTTATCTCTTTTATCTCGCTATCAGCTTTTACAATTAGGTCGTAACCTGCAAAATATGCCGAAATTCGATTAGAAATTTCTTCGTTGATAACATTTTCCACCTTTGACATTCCATTTACGATAAATTCTTTCCATTGGTCGGCCGATTTGAACGAATCTACCATGTCTTCCGATACAGTCAATGTAACGTTTGATTGTTCTACTCCGTTCCACACACTTTCTCCAAGTTCAGGCACCTCGCTAATGCCATCTGCATTAAGTTGAGTCAAAGACGTCCACCCTTCAAATGCGTTATCACCAATATATTGAAGCGTGTGAGGTAATGTAAATGTAGTTACGTGGTGCATATCAATTAACGCATAATTACCTATTGATATGATATTTTGATTTAGTATATTTGTTGTATCTATGCTACTGTTGCCTTTGAAGATATAGTTAGGAACAGCAGTACATGATGCAGGTAAATTAAAGGCTACAAGCGAAGCATCATCAAAGAATGCACCTTCACCTATTTTTGATGTGTTATTGTTCATTGTAGCAATGGTTAAAGCTTTGCATTGAGCAAATGCCCATGCACCAATCGAATCAAGTGATTCCGAAGCAGAAAAATCAATACTCTTTAGTCCACTGCCTTGAAATGCACTGTTACCAATTACTTTAATAGTTGGGGCAAATGTGAATGATTCAAGTGATACACAACCGGCAAATGCACTTTCTCCAATTTCTATAAGTGAATTAGCTGACACATTGTTGAGCGATTTACAACGAGCAAAAGTAGATGCGTTAATTTTGCTGACACCAAGGTTTATTGTTGCTAATTTGTCGCAATCAACAAAAGCATGGGCACCAAGTGTTCCTACATTTGCTGGAATTGTTACCGATGTTAATTCATCACAATTAGAGAATGCTCCCAATCCAATTTCTTTAACTGATTCAGGTATTATTATGGTAGATAGTTTGGTTGAAGAAAAAGCTCCATCTCCAATTATTTGTAATTCGTTAGGCAGCTTGATTGATTGTATTTGACTGCCGGCAAGAGCATATTCAGGAATCGCATTGGCTTTATAGTCGGTTTTCCCAAGCAGAATTGGATTGCCCGAATATGCCACAATTGTGGTTTCGGATAAATCAAGAGAAGTTAAAGATGGCATCTTATTGGCTATAAATTCAAAGTCGCACGCATTGATTTCTCCTTTTACTACGAGGACAGTTTCTCCTGTGTTTTCTCCCACTTGAGAGGCAAGATTACCCGGTGTGGTTGTTACAGAAATTGCCGATGCACATAGACTCATCGAAGCCATTAGAGAAAAAAAACTCAATTTTATATTCATAGAGTGGAATATTAGCTTTTTAACACAAATAACCTATTTTACGAAGTTACAAATTATTATAATCTGCAAAGTTAATAAAATTCTTGAATAAACAAGTATTTTAGATTCACAAGCACAATTATTTACACTATCTTTGCAGTGAATAATTATTGAAATGCCCAACGATAGTCGATTTCATATTCTTACCAATGCAGAACTGGAGGGAATTCAGCTCCCAAAACTATTCACTTTCCCGTTTTGCTATGTGCCACATCATTTATGCGTGTTGGCTTCGCAGCATCTGCGTGAATATATAGACTCTCGACAAGATTGGAGAGAAGAATTGTCGCAAGGGAAAATGATGGGTGTGCTTGTGGTGCAAAAAGATAATGAAGTAGGTTTTCTTGCCGCTTTTTCGGGGAATCTTGCTCATAATAATAATCATGAATATTTTGTCCCTGCTGTATATGATTTACTATCTCTTGACGGTTTTTTCCCTCCCGAAGAGACTCAAATTTCAGAAATTAATGCAAAAATCAAATGCGAAGAGAGTAGCTCTAACCGTCAATCTCTTATCTCTCAAATATCTGAAGCAACAAATAAGTCAAAAGCTGAAATTGATGCCTACCGCGAGTTGATGCAAAAGTCTAAAATAGAGCGTGATAATCGTCGTCGAGAGGGAGTCGATGAAGCTTCGCTTATCGCTGAAAGTCAATTTCAGAAAGCTGAACTAAGACGCATTCGCAGTCGTTGGCAAGAGTTGTTAACTCAACTCAAAGAGCAACTTGCTGAGAGTGATCGAATAATCACGGAATGGAAAACCGAACGAAAGCAACGCAGTCAAGCTCTTCAAAAACGAATTTTTCAGAATTTTGTGATGTTGAATGCTCGTGGCGAGTGCCGTGATTTATGTGAAATTTTCGCCCATTCTCCACAGGGATTGCCCCCTGCCGGTGCCGGTGAATGTGCTGCTCCTAAATTATTACAATATGCCTATATTCAAGGATATAAGCCTCTTGCTATGGCTGAATTTTGGGTGGGACAATCTCCTAAAGAAGAGATACGCCATGATGGTCATTTCTACCCTTCATGCAAAGCCAAGTGCGAGCCTATTTTGGGGTGGATGTTGCAAGGACTTAACGTAGAGCCTAATCCTCTTGAAGCCTCAACTCAACCAATCGAAATTGAGGAGCTTTATGATGATGATTTTATGGTGGCAGTAAACAAGCCGCACGAAATGCTTTCTGTTCCCGGAAAATTGTCGGCTATTTCTTTGCAAGAACGAGTGCAAGAACGTTATCCACAATGTGATATACAGGTAGTGCATCGTCTTGACATGGCTACGTCGGGAGTACTGCTTTTTGCTAAAAATCGCATAATTCATAAGGCGTTGCAAAATATGTTTGCATCTCGACAGGTCAAGAAACAATATGTTGCGATTCTTGATGGTGTTGTAGAGGAACATAGTGGAATAATCAACCTTCCTTTGATACTAAATCCCGATGACCGTCCACGTCAAATTGTCAGCTACACTCATGGTAAACAGGCTATAACTCATTATGAAGTGATTGAGATAAAAGAGGGAAAAACACGAATATATTTTTATCCCGAAACAGGTCGCACTCACCAACTGCGGGTACACGCATCACACCCCGACGGGCTAAACGCACCTATCATTGGCGACGCACTCTATGGCACTCACGCATCGCGACTTCATCTCCATGCTCAAACAATAATATTTGTTCACCCTATCACAGGTCGTGAGATTTATATAACAACTCCTTGTCCATTCTAATTCACAATTGTTAAAAAAATGCAAAATAGGGGGGGTAAATGTTATTTATTTATATTTGCACCACTTTTTGATTATTAATCCTAAAAATTAGAAAAAACAATGAAAACATTTAGACTTTTTGGCATTATTATGATGCTTGTAATGGGAATGTCTTTTACTTCATGCGAAGATGATGAACGTCCTCTAACCGGAACATGGATGGCAACTTATGAAGGAGATGTGTTGGTAATCCATTGTAACTCAGATGGCAGTGGATACGTTGGTGATGGTGTATATGGAGACCAATTCTCAGATTATATGGTAGTAGATGGAATATTACAAATAAGATGGGAAGGGGACGATGATTATGATTTTGAAGGTTATGTAAGAAATGTTAGTAAAAAGACATTAGAATATCGTTATGATATTGATGAAGATTGGGTAACTTTCTACAAACAATAATTTTAATTTAATAATATTATACTATCAGGGGAGCTTCATAATGAGGTTCCCCTAATTATTGTTAGATATTTGTCTTAAGAATATCACATCTTCAGGTTTGCCCGGTTTGAAAATATTTTAATTCATCATTTTTAGTCTTTAATTATTAATTATCTTGTATCTTTGCAAGAACGATAAAAATAAGAAACGATGATAAAAAATCTATTGTTTGACCTTGGAGGCGTGATAATGGATATATGCCGATTGAATTGTGTGGCGTCGTTTGAACGTCTTGGCATGAAAGATGCCGACAGTTTTCTCGGCGAATATAGTCAAAAAGGTCCATTTCTTCAACTCGAGGAGGGTGCAATTAGTGAGGAGCAATTTCGTGATGCTGTGCGACAATATATTGATGGCGAGGTGAGTGATGAGCAAATCGACAAAGCTTTTTGTGATTTCTTGGTGGGTATTCCCTCGCATCGACTTGTCGAATTGCGTGAACTCAAAAAGAATTATAACATATATATGTTGTCAAACACCAATTCGATTATGTGGCGTTCACGTATTGCTGAAGATTTTCGCCAAGAGGGATTGGAACGAGAAGATTATTTTGATGGCATTGTAACTTCGTTTGAGGCTAAAAGCATCAAGCCCGAAGCAAAAATATTTCATGCTGTTGTGGAAAAATTTGGCATTAAGCCCGAGGAAACACTATTTCTCGATGATTCGCAAAAGAATCTCGATGCAGCAGCCAAAATGGGATTCCAAACACTTTTGATTACTCCCGGAAGTGAATTTTTTGAATTACTCAAATCGGTGTAAATGAAGCTATTGAGGCAAAATCAAGTAGATGTTGAAGTTCAACGTATTGCAGTTGTGGGTACGTTTGACGGAGTGCATCGTGGGCATCGTTTTTTGCTTGATTTTATGATGTCGCAAGCACAGCAACGCTATTTGGAGCCATCGGTAATCACTTTTTCTCAACACCCTTTGACGGTTATTCGTCCTCATAATGTTCCTAAACAGCTTACTACTATCGATGAACGCATTTCTATGCTTCAAGAATGTGGGGTAGAGTCTTGCATAATGCTTGATTTTGACGACGAATTGCGTAGGCAATCGGCTCGTCAATTCCTTGAAATGATACTGAGCGATTACGGAGTAAAAGTTTTAGTTATAGGTTTTAACACTCGTTTTGGGAGTGATTGTATCGATAGTTTTGAAGAATATGAAAAGTTGGGTAACGAAGTTGGTATAGAAGTTATTCAAGCTCCAGAATATGGTAGTGGAATATGCTCATCTGCCATACGTAATATGTTGAAAAATAGCAAAATATCTGAAGTTAACGATGCTTTAGGTTATTGCTATTCAATAGTAGGGAAAGTAGTTAAGGGAAAGCAGTTGGGGCGAACAATAGGTTTCCCCACGGCAAATATTGAGGTAAACGACGATAAAAAACTCATTCCGGCAACAGGGGTTTATGTGGTAAATGTTAACATTCCCCACCTCGACAAAACTTATCGAGGAATGTTAAATATAGGTCGTCGTCCAACTGTGGATATTGCCAATGCTCCTATTTCAATCGAAGTGCATATAATTGACTTTGGGGGTGATATATATGGCAAAGAGGTAAGTGTGAAATTTATAAAACATATTCGCGAAGAACGACCATTCCCCTCTCTCGACGCTCTCATCGAACAACTTACCCTCGACCGTCAAGAAGCAATGAAAAATATCGAATTGTGTTGAAAAATTAAAAACTCAATTCTCAATTCATGATTTTCAATTCTTTTCGTTACCTTTGTTGATTATAAAAATTTCATTATGGCAACTAAGAATGAAATAAATAATCGTCGTAGGTTGAAGAGTGTGCTTATCACTCGTTTTTCGGCAATTACCGATGTGGTACTTACTATTCCGGTGGTGTATAGTGCTTGTCGCAGTTTTTCCGATATAAATTTCTATTTGGCTACGCGACCTTCAATGACTTCAATGTTTATCAATGCCCCTAAAAATCTAAAATTGGTGGGCGTTGATATAAAAGGGAAATACAAAGGAATGAAAGGAGCACACCGGTTGATAAATGAGATGCGACGAGATTATGCTATTGATGCGTTGGTGGATTTGCAAAATAATGCTTATTCGCGAGTTATGCGTTTTGTGTGTTGTCTGCATCGCATACCCACATCGTGCATAAATGAAGGGCAAGGACGCCAACGAAAGCTTATTCGCCCCAACAACAAAGTGATGTTGCCTCTAACTTCAATGGTTGCTCGTTATCGTGAAGCGTTTTTCAGATTAGGACTTCCTTTTCAAGAGCAGTTTGAGGGTATTTATGGTAAAAATAAAGCCGATTCACAAATATTTGCCGACATTTCAGCCCCCAAAGGCGACGATGAGATATGGATAGGTATCGCACCATTTGCTAAGCATCGAGGCAAAGTTTATCCATTGGAATTAATGGAAAAAGTTGTGGCCGACCTGTCGCAAATCACTCATGCCAAGATATTCTTATTTGGCGGAGGTGATGAAGAGCAAAAAATATTAAATGAGTGGGAAAATAAGTATGAACGCATCGTTTCATTTGCCGATAAATATCGGGGATTCCCCATTGAAATGGCATTGATGAGTTATCTCGATGTGATGTTGTCGATGGATTCAGCCAATATGCATTTGGCATCACTTGTTGGAACAACCGTTGTGAGTATTTGGGGTGCCACTCACCCTTATTGTGGATTTAAGGGGTGGCGACAATTGGAAACAAATACTATCCAGTTGCCTATGACGTGCCGACCTTGTTCGATGTTTGGCGACAAACCTTGTCGCAAAGGTGATTATCATTGTCTTGCCGGCATACCATCGCAAGTTGTAATAGAAAAGATACGTTCTCTTATAATTCACAATTAGTAATAAAAAATTAAAATGGACGACTTTGATATAAGAGCAAAAGAGGGAGATCGCGATTTTGAAAAGGCTTTGCGTCCGTCGGAGTTTGACTCCTTTAGCGGACAAGACAAAATCGTTGAAAACCTTAAGATATTTGTTACCGCAGCTCGTATGCGAGGCGAATCGCTCGATCATATACTATTTCATGGACCTCCCGGATTGGGAAAAACCACACTCTCCGGCATCATTGCCAATGAGCTTGGTGTGGGAATGAAAATAACATCGGGTCCGGTGCTTGATAAGCCGGGCGATTTGGCAGGAATCCTGACATCACTTGAAGAAAATGATGTGTTGTTTATTGATGAGATACATCGTTTAAGTCCGGTAGTAGAGGAATATCTTTACTCGGCGATGGAAGATTATCGCATTGATATAATGATTGATAAAGGACCGGGAGCAAGAAGTGTGCAACTCACACTTTCACCATTTACACTTATTGGAGCAACTACACGCAGTGGATTGTTGACAGCACCTTTGCGAGCTCGCTTTGGCATAAACTGCCATTTGGAATATTATGACCATGAGGTGCTTGAACGCATTATATTGCGTTCAGCGGCATTGCTCAAAGTGAAATGTACCGGAGAAGCAGCTCATGAGATTGCGATGCGTTCGCGTGGCACACCCCGTATTGCCAATGCCCTTTTGCGACGTGTAAGAGATTTTGCACAAGTAAAAGGAAATGGCACAATCGACCCTGAAATTGCTCGATATGCACTTGAAGCATTGAATATTGATCGCTATGGGCTTGATGAAATAGATAATAAGATATTAACTACTATAATTACAAAATTCAAAGGTGGACCAGTGGGGTTGTCAACCATTGCAACAGCACTTGGAGAAGATCCCGGGACGATTGAGGAAGTATATGAACCGTTTTTGATTAAAGAAGGATTTATAAAACGCACTCCTCGTGGTCGAGAAGTTACCGACTTGGCTTATTCTCATTTAGGACATTCACGCATTGATTCGGGTTCGCTTTTTTAAGAAATTATGGCAGGTATAAAAAGTTTATTAAAAGACACTGCAATCTATGGAGTTAGTAGTATTGTAGGGCGTTTCCTCAACTGGTGCTTGGTGCCTCTTTACACTGCTGTGTTTGTACCCCAAGAATATGGCGTGGTAACAAATATATATGCTTATGTGGCGTTTGTGTTGGTATTCCTTACCTACGGAATGGAAACCGGATTCTTCCGTTTTGCTCGTCGCAATGAACATGATGTAGCAACGGTATATACTACGATTTTAACATCGGTAGGATTCACATCAACGTTATTTGTTGCTTTATTGTGGTTGTTCATAGAACCAATAAGCGGAGTTATGGGATATGCTAAAACTCCATCATTTGTGATGATGATGGGGGTTACGGTAGCTGTTGACGCTTTTATATCTATTCCTTTTGCTTATTTGCGATTCAAACAGCGTCCTATAAAGTTTGCATGTCTTAAGTTGATAAACATTGGGTTGAATATAGGTCTAAATCTATTCTTTATCTTGATGTGCCCATGGCTGTGGGAAGTTGCACCCGAAACAATTTCATGGTTTTATGACCCATATTATGGTGTAGGATATATCTTTGTAGCAAATATACTTAGCTCGGTGATATTGATGCTGATAATGTTACCGGAAATTTTTGCCGAACATTATGCGTTTAATCTAAAAATGCTCACAACAATACTAACATTTTCGTTGCCATTGCTCATAGCCGGAATAGCCGGAATAATGAATCAAAACATAGATAAAATAATTTATCCATTTTTATTTGACGATCAAAATATTGCCAACTATCAGTTGGGAATCTATGGTGCCAACTATAAAATCGCTATGGTAATGATTATGTTTATCCAGGCTTTTCGTTTTGCTTATGAGCCTTTGATGTTCTCAAAAAAGAACGAGGATAAAGCGAAGAAAAATAAGGAATATGCCGATGCGATGAAATATTTTGTAATCTTTGGCTTGTTGATATTCCTTGGTGTAATGTTCTATATTGATGTGTTTAAGTATATTATATCGCCAAAATATTATGAGGGACTTGTGGTTGTGCCGATACTGTTGGCTGCTGAGTTGTGCTATGGAATCGTATTCAATCTATCGTTGTGGTATAAAAATATTGATAAAACTTATTGGGCAATAGTATTTACGTTTATCGGTTTTGTTGTGATGTTGTCGATAATCATCACGTGTGTGCCGATTTATGGATATATTGCTTGTGCATGGGCGGCATTGGCTTGTAATGCAGTGATGATGATAACTTCCTATTTTATTGGAAATAAGGTGAATCCTATTAAATATGAAGTAGGTCGCATTTTTTCTTATGCAGCTATTGCCGGAGGATTGTTTGTGGCATCGTATTTTGCCACTACACCATATTTTTGGTTGAATATTTTAATCAATACTTTGCTTATTTTTGTTTATATTACAATAGTATTGAAACGTGAAAAGATAAGGCTTAAACGATGAAAGTAGCATTAATAAATCACAGCGACACACTTGGTGGGGCATCGATTGTAACATTTCGATTGATGCAGGCTTTGCGTCAGCAAGGTGTTGATGCTCGTATGCTTGTGTTGAGTAAATCGAGCAATAATGATAGTGTAGAGCAAGTATGTAGTCGTTGGCGTCGTAATTATGCGTTTTTGAGCGAACGTTTGGATATATTTCTTTGTAATGGCTTTTCAAAAGCCAATCTGTTTAAAGTTTCAACAGCATCGCATGGGGTGTCGGTAACATCGCATTCTTTTATAAAAGATGCCGATGTGATTGTAATTAATTGGATAAATCAAGGCATGATGTCGCTCAATGAAATAGAGCGAATTGCTCAAATGGGTAAGCCTATGGTATGGATTATGCACGATATGTGGTGCTTGACAGGAGTTTGCCATCATGCCCTTGAATGTGAACGATACAAACAACAATGTGGAAATTGTCAATTTATATGTGGAGGAATAAAGAAAAATGATTTATCTCATTCAACATGGTTGCACAAACAAGCTCTCTATAAAAAGACAAATATACATTTTGTGCCGGTTAGCAATTGGCTTGCAAAGAAAGCTCGTGAAAGTTCGTTGCTTAATGACGCTAATATATCTGTGATACACAACGCATTTCCTGTGGAGTCATATTTCACTGCACCATCGGCAAAATTGGACGCGTTGGACCTTCCTAAAGATAAAAAACTCATATTGATGGGTGCTGCACGTCTTGATGATCCGATTAAAGGGTTTGAATATGCCATTGACGCTCTTAACCTATATGCACAGAAATTCCCTCAGCAAGCAGAGATGAGTGAAGCTGTATTTTTTGGCAGCATTAGAGATGCTTTGCTATTGGAGCAGATACGTCTGCCTTATCGCTATATTGGGCGTATAAATGACCCTAAGGTGATAAGACAATTATACGCTTCGTCGCATGTGGTAATATCGACTTCTCTCTACGAGACATTGCCGGGAACACTTATTGAAGGGCAAGCAGCCGGTTGTGTGCCGGTATCGTTTGGCATGGGAGGGCAACGAGATATTATTGATCACAAAGTGAATGGATATATTGCCGACTATAAATCCCCACAAAGCATTGCCGAAGGCATAGCATGGGCACTTAATGCGGCACCCGACCGAGAAATGCTTCACACCTCTGTGCGTGAACGTTTTGCATCAAATATCATTGCCCATAAATATATCGACCTATTTAATAGCCTGCTTAATAAATAACAAAAATAATATCTCAAAAATTTCACTCTTATAAAATCACAAAATGTGATTATTAGGAAAACAAAAGCCAAATTGATAATTTTGTGATTAGCGGCATTTTGATTAATTTTGCGTGATAAATTGTTTATTCATGAGTCAACAAGAAACACCAATAAAACGAACGGTTCTCGACTATAACGACATCTCGCAGATGGTGCCTTGGTTTAAGGGCAAAGAAAAGTTGGTGAATCGTTTGCTCAAATTCCTTTCGGTCGATAAGGTAAATTGGATTCACGACCACAATTGTGATGTTCAAGGAGCTGAGTTTACTTCCGGGTTGCTGCACGACTTGGAAATAAAGTTGCGTATCGATAATGAGCAACTATTGGAAAATCTTCCCGAAGGTGCGTTTATCACAGTGAGTAACCACCCCTTTGGAGCGTTAGATGGCATCACGTTGATAAATCTTATTGGCACACGTCGCCCACAATTTAAGGTAATGGTAAACATGATATTAAATTATATCTCGGCAATGCGTCCTAACTTTATTGCCGTAGATGCTTTGGCGAGTGATGATCCCAAGAAGAAAGCAGTGTCGATGCAAGGCATCAAAAGTGCCATTATGCAAGTGCGTCGAGGCAACCCCATCGGATTTTTTCCTGCCGGGGCAGTGTCGAAGCTGAATTTCAAAGGGCAGCTCGAAGATCGCGAGTGGCAACCAACAATAGTTCGTCTTATTCAACAGATGAAAGTGCCTGTGATTCCCATTTATTTCCATGGAAGTAACAGTTGGTGGTTTAATTTCTTGGGAGTGGTGTGTTGGCAATTACGCACATTGCGATTGCCGGCCGAGGTGTTTCGTAAAAAAGGAGCCACGCTTCACATCTCTATCGGGGAGCCTATCTCGGTAGAGGAACAAGAACAACATTCGGGCTCAATTGAAGAGTTAGGACAATTTTTAAAAGATAAAACTTACGAATTACGCAAATGCAAATAAATCCAGCCGACATATCACCTGAAGTGCATCAAGCCAAAATGCGATTTGGCATTGTTGGCAATGCTCCTGCTCTTATTGCGGCAGTGTCGCGAGCCATTCAGGTGGCTCCTATCGATCTCTCGGTTTTAATTACCGGTGAGAGTGGTAGTGGAAAGGAGTTTTTTCCTCAAATTATCCATAGTTTCAGTGCTCGCAAACACAGCAAATATATAGCTGTAAACTGTGGTGCTATACCAGAGGGGACAATCGATTCAGAACTGTTTGGTCATGAAAAAGGCGCATTTACCGGAGCCGTTTCGTCGCGAAAAGGATATTTTGAAGAAGCCGATGGAGGCACGATATTCCTTGATGAGGTGGCAGAATTGCCATTGACCACGCAAGCTCGATTGTTGCGAGTGCTTGAGAGTGGCGAGTTCCTAAAGGTGGGATCTTCGACAGTGCAAAAAACCAATATCCGCATCGTTGCTGCTACGAATGTTGATATGATTAAGGCAGTTGAGGAAGGACGATTTCGTGAAGATCTTTATTATCGACTATCAACTGTGTTGATATCTATTCCACCATTGCGTGATAGAGGAAACGATATTGCTTTGTTGGCTCGTAAATTTGCCTCAGATTTTGCCGAGAAATATCGCACCCCGGCTATTCAATTTGATGATTCGGCACGTCGATTGATGATGCAATATCGTTGGCCCGGAAATGTGCGTCAGCTCAAAAACGTAGTAGAGCAGATTGCCTTGTTTGAAGCAGGTAGTCAAGTTGCATCTGAAGATATAGAGGCATATATCCCTCAAAATGCAACTATGTATGCACCTGCGATTACATCGCAAGGAAAGACTTCGGTGCATTCCTACGATGACGAGCGTGAAATTTTGTTTAACATGATATTCCGTTTACAACGTGAAATAGAAACGCTAAAAGCATTAGTAACGGGAACTCCGGCATCAACGCCTCAATTGCTTGATGCTCACACAAACTCTTCGGCAATCGTAAAACATACATCATACGACAACAATATTTTGCGTGTTGAAGAAGATGATGAGCTACACGAAGTGAGTGAGGTTGAAAGTCAAGAAATATCATCGTCGATGACGCTTGAAGATACCGAGCGAGAGACTATTCGTCGCTCACTTGAACGAAATGGTGGACGTCGCAAAGCTACGGCACGCGAATTAAAAATTTCGGAACGTACGCTTTATCGTAAAATAAAAGAATACGGACTTGAGTAACTTATTGTTATAAATGTTTTGAAATGAAAAAAGCGACACTGTTAAAGATTATAATGGTAATGATAATGGCAACCACGTGGCAAGGTTGTCGCATCAGCTATAAACTAAATGGAGCTGCTCTTGACTATAATGTATATAAGACGATACATGTGTCGGAGTTTCCCATTCGTGCAGCGTTGGTTTATCCACCTTTGCAACAAACATTTGAAAACCAGTTGCTCGATTATATAACACAAAACACTCGATTGCAAACAACCGATGGGGCTTCCGACTTGGAATTGACGGGTGAAATAACCGGATATAACCTCTCGCCACAGGCGGTTACTGAAGATGCTTACGCATCAAAAACACGTTTGACTATCTCGGTGAGGGTTAAATATACCGATAATAAAACTGAAGGAAAGAATATCGACCAAACGTTTTCGGCATATCGTGATTTTGATAGCTCAGAAATGTTGACCGATGTGCAAGATGAATTATGTGAGCAAATTTCAAAGGAACTTGTAGATTTGATTTTTAATGCAACTCTTGGCGATTGGTAAAAAATAGGTTATGATGTCATTACAAGAAACCATATCATCACTATTAGATAATGAACAGGCAATGGTTGACTCTCAATGGGTTGATGCCGTTAGCGAAAAATATCCTTATTTTTCTTTTCCGGCATCGTTGTTGTTGAAACGAGGTGGCAATATTGATAAGGAGAAGAAAGAAAAGATAATTCAGCGTCTTGCTTTGACAGCTTCTGATCGAGACTCTTTGTCGCTTTGTATTGATGCCGATGGCGATTATTGGGCACATTTCTATCCTCAAGAAGAATCGCATAAGTCGGTATCGACTAATGACGCAATTAGCACGTTTCTTGATAATTATGGCACAAATGACCCCAAGGAAAACGAAATGCTTGAACGACTCATCTTTAATCCTACACCCGACTATGCACAATTGTTGGCAAAAGAGGAGGAACGCAGTGTGCCACAAAATGTAGATTTGTCGGAGCCAGACTCACAAGAGGCACTGATTAACGCATTTATATTGAAAAGTCGTGAGCAACAAGGGCATTTCCCTGCAATAAGTGAAGATTTAGCGATTGAGAAGAAAGAGGAACCACAAGTTGATGATACTCCGGTATTGTCGCCTGAAGCATCGGACGATGATTCGATGTTGAGCGAAAGTTTAGCGAAAATTTACATAAAACAACGAAAATATTCTAAGGCTTACGAAATTATACGTAATTTAAGTTTGAATTTTCCAGAAAAAAGTATTTACTTTGCAGACCAATTGCGTTTTTTGCAGAAATTAATGATAAATCAGCGTTATGTTGAGGCTCGAAAAGCCAAAGAAAGTTGATTAACAATGCAAAAATCAAATAAATAACGAAAAATAAAAACAATTTTTTAGATATGGACATTTTAATTATTGTATTATCAGTTATTGTATCACTCCTTTTGATTGGGGTAGTGCTTATTCAAAAATCTAAAGGTGGAGGTCTTTCTTCAACATTTGCCGGCTCAAACCAAATTATGGGTGTGCGTCGCACAAACGATTTCATTGAAAAAGCAACTTGGACTCTTGCTTCAATCATTTGTGTGTTGGCTATCGCATCAGCATTTGTTATGACAGATGTGAACCAAAGTAGCGATTCTCTAAAATCACTCAATCACACAACTGCTCCTGTAGAAGCTAAAGGTCAATATGCTACAGATGTAGCTCCAGCTGAAGAAGCTCAAGCACCTGCAGCTCAACCTGAGCAACCTGCAGCTGAATAATTCAGTTGAGACCCTTTTTTGGGGGGTAATACGATTCACAAAAAATACAGGGAGTGTCATTATGATACTCCCTTAACTCGTTAAACACTAAGAACCTGTCACATTCATAGATGAGAATAGCGGTATATTGCTCTTCACGTGAAGAAATCGACATTTGTTATAAAGAGTCGGCACAACTAATCGGTGAGTGCATAGGCTCACATGCAGCATCATTGATATATGGTGGAGTTGATAAAGGGCTTATGAGGATAGTGTCGTCGGCAGTGAGGCAGAAAGGAGGGCGAGTTGTGGGGATTGTTCCGGTTACTCGTCAAAGTGTGAGAAATGTGCTTGACGATGAGATGATTATATCGTGCGACTTGAATGACCGCAAGGCAAAAATGTTGTATTTGAGTGATTTGTTTATAGTGCTACCCGGTGGGTATGGAACTCTTGACGAGTTTGTTTCGACATTTACTTCACTTGCTTTTGCTCAAAATAAAACAAAACAAATAATTCTGCTCAATCAAAATCATTTGTTTGATGCAACAATAGCACAATTTCATGCAATGATTGACGAGGGAATGATGGAAGAAGAATTGCTTAATCGCGTAAAAATTGCAACCACAGCACATGAATGTTGCTTAATGATAAGTCAGTTTATAAAAAACAAACGACCATGAAAAAAAGTATAATATACACATGCACCGGCGATGCCGGCACTACCTCACTTGTTGGAGGACAACGAGTAAAGAAAAATGATATACGCATTGAAGCATACGGCACAGTCGATGAACTCAGTGCACACATTGGGATATTATCAGCTTATGAATATGATAAGTCGCAAAAAGAAGTAATAGAGTTTGTTCAAAATAAATTATTCAATATAGGAGCTTATCTTGCCACTGAAGCACCCGAGGGAGAAGCTCCATTGGCATGTGGGCTTGGCGAGAATGATATTAAGCGATTAGAAGAAGCAATCGACGTAATTGATAATGAATTGCCACGATTGAAAAGTTTTGTACTGCCTGGAGGAGCATTACACTCATCGATGGCACATGTGGCACGCACAGTGTGTCGCCGATGCGAACGACGCATAATTGCTCTTGCCGAAACAACATATATCGACCCTAATGTGTTGAAATTTATAAATCGATTGAGTGATTATTTGTTCGTTTTATCGCGTTTTATCAATGTTTCTTCGGGAATTGAAGAAAAATATTGGAATAAAGATTGTTAGTTATAATAAAATGACTAATTTTGCGGCTCTAAAATGACACAAAAGAATTTCTAACAATAATCAAATATAAATAACTATGTACTGGACACTTGAATTAGCATCAAAACTCGAAGACGCTCCATGGCCTGCAACCAAAGAAGAACTCATTGACTATGCAATGCGTTCGGGAGCTCCACTTGAAGTTATTGAAAACCTTCAAGAAATGGAGGATGAAGGCGAAACATACGAATGTATTGAAGATATTTGGCCCGACTATCCAAGCAAAGAAGACTTCTTCTTCAACGAAGACGAATACTAATAAGAGTTAAACACATAACTCACTGAAAATCAACAAGGGGAAGCAAAAAAATAAACTTGTTTCCCTTTTTTTGACTTGTTTTGTTGCAAAAAATTTGTTACTCGTTTATTTCGTATTAATTTTGCAATATATATCTTTCTTAAAAGATAATGGAATTTCTTAATTTTAACGGGCAAATATATAACAATATAATATTATGGCTGACAGACAATTTTTAGAATCATTAAAGATTGAAGATAATATCTTTGAACTTGCGGAGAATTGTAAAATAGGGTATTTGATTCGATATTATGCACCATGTACAGGTTGTGGAGAACACGAATTTCCAGCAGGAATAAAATTTTGTTTAACTGATAATATGCGAGATGATGCAATGTATATGCGTGTTATTGATACTGATTCTGAATTGGCAAATAGATTGGCTGAAACATTAAGAGAAAAAGAAAGAACTGAAAATCCTGTATTATATGAAAGATTAGCAGGTTTTTCCTTCTTTATTACAGAATTACAATTGAAAAGTTTGCCATTAAATTTTATTTCTGGTAGTCGTGAACGATGTTTGGAAATCATGAAATTAATAAGACAATCAAATAAGACAATCTAAAATAAGTGCAAAGATTAATACAAATATAATTAGCAGAAAAACGATAAGAGGACAAAAATATTTTTGTCCTCTTATTATTTGTCTATATGAGTTAATCTTTTCCGGTGATGATTTTGCGAATATCGTGTAGCTTATTTAATGCAGCCATGGGGGTGAGATTGTTGATGTCAAGGTCGCGAATCTCATCACGCACTTGACTGAGTACCGGGTCGTCGAGTTGGAAGAATGAAAGTTGCATTCCTCCTGTTTGTTCGGCAACTGCCCCAAGGTCTTTTGAGATGCTATCTTTGCGATTGGTTGTTTCGAGTTGATGAAGAACCTCATCGGCACGTTTTACGATTGCAGGGGGCATGCCTGCAAGTTTTGCCACATGAATACCAAAGCTATGTTCCGACCCTCCACGAGCTAATTTTCGCAAGAAAACAACCTTATTGTCGATTTCTTTAACCGACACATTGTAGTTGACCACGCGTGAGAATGTTTTTTCCATCTCGTTGAGTTCGTGGTAGTGGGTCGCAAATAGTGTTTTGGGGTGAATCCCTCTATATTCGTGTATATGTTCCACTATAGCCCATGCGATAGAGATTCCATCGTAGGTTGATGTTCCACGACCTAACTCATCAAAGAGGATTAGGCTTCGCTCACTCATATTATTGAGAATTGATGCCGCTTCGTTCATTTCAACCATAAAAGTGGATTCGCCAAGAGAGATATTATCGCTTGCACCTACACGAGTAAATATTTTATCAACGATACCTATGCGAGCACTGTCGGCAGCCACAAAACACCCTATTTGAGCCATCAATACGTTGAGAGCAGTTTGGCGTAGGAGTGCTGATTTACCCGACATGTTTGGTCCGGTAATCATCATTACTTGAGTGCCATTATTGCTTAACGACACACTGTTGCTTATGTATGGCTCGCCTATGGGTAATTCTTTTTCAATAACCGGGTGCCTACCTTCAACAATCTCAATGTCAAGCGAATCATCGACAATAGGGCGGTTATAATGGTTCTCCATTGCCACTCGAGTGAATGCAGTGAGGCAGTCGAGTCGGGCAATCAATGACGCATTAAGCTGGATAGCAGGTGTATATTGAGCTAATGCAGCCACAAGTTCATTATATAGACGTGTTTCTATAATGAGAATCTTTTCTTGTGCACCGAGAATTTTCTCTTCATATTCTTTGAGTTCCTGGGTGATATATCGTTCGGCATTTACGAGAGTCTGCTTTCTAATCCACTCCTCGGGAACTTTATCTTTGTGAGTGTTGGTAACCTCAATATAATATCCAAATACGTTATTATAGCTGATTTTAAGGCTTGGAATGCCTGTTGCTTCGATTTCACGCATTTGTATCTTCATGAGGTAGTCTTTGCCCTGGAACGCAATTTCACGCAATTCATCGAGCTCGGCATCAACGCCATCTTTTATTACAGTGCCACGATTGAGTGCTGATGGGGCGTCATCGACAATTTCACGTGCAATGCGATCGCGAATGGCAGAGCATGGATTTAGTTGCTCGCCAATGGCACGTAGAGCTTCATGGTCGGCATTACTACAAAGAGTCTTTATCGGTTCGATGGCTGTGAGAGCATTGCGAAGTTGCACAACTTCGCGTGGAGTGATGCGACCCACTGCAACTTTAGATATTAGTCGTTCAAGGTCGCCAATTTGTTCGAGAGCAATTTTTATCTCTTCGCGTTCATCGGGGTGTCGGAAGAAGTATTCCACCACATCAAGACGTGCGTTAATTGCTTTTACGTCTTTCAATGGGAATAATACCCATCGACGTAACAGACGAGCTCCCATAGGGCTTATAGTGCGGTCTATTACGCTTAAAAGGCTCTTTCCGTCATCGGCAAAGCTATCAACAAGTTCAAGGTTGCGAACGGTAAATTTATCAAGACGCACATAACGATCCTCTTCAATGCGAGAAAGATTATTGATGTGTGATATTTGATTGTGTTGCGTGATGTCGAGATAGTGCAGAATTGCTCCCGAAGCAATCACAGCCGCCGGCATTTTGTTGATGCCGAAGCCTTTGAGACTTACTGTTTCAAACTGTTTGAGCAGGCGGTCCATTGCAGCCTCATTGGTAAAGATCCAGTCGTCAAGTTCAAAAGTGAAATATCGAGCCGAGAAACTATCTTCGATAAGATTGCGATTGCCACGTTCCACAAGCACTTCTTTGGGAGCAAAGTTACCAAGTAGTTTGTCGATATAATCGGCAGAGCCTTCGGCAGTGAGAAATTCTCCGGTGCTTATATCAAGAAAAGCCACGCCCACAACTCCATGCCGAGCAAAATGCACAGCCGCCAAGAAATTATTTTCGCGATGGTCAAGGATATTATCATTTATTGAAACTCCGGGAGTAACAAGCTCTGTTATGCCTCGTTTCACAAGTTTTTTTGTGAGTTTGGGATCTTCGAGCTGTTCGCAAATGGCAACACGTTTGCCGGCACGCACGAGTTTTGGCAAATATGTGTCGAGAGCATGGTGTGGAAACCCTGCCAACTCTACATGTTGAGCCGACCCGTTGGCACGGCGAGTGAGAGTGATACCGAGAATCTCAGAGGTAGCTATGGCATCGTCAGAGAAAGTTTCGTAGAAGTCGCCCACGCGAAAAAGTAGTATTGCATCGGGATGTTTTTGTTTCATCTCGATATACTGTTTCATAAGAGGTGTTTCTACGATTTTTTTTGCCACAGTTATAGGTTTTTATGGGTTAGAAAATGATGTGTAAAATTACAAAAACTACAATTTACCCCCAAATTTTGCAATTGAAAATTAATGATGATGTTGAAAAGTATTAGTTGCAATTGGTGAAAAGCAATATATGACATAGAGAGTTGAGTTTGAGTACATACTCCACCGTATCAACTTTTTAAGCACTTTTGCTCTTAAAAACTTGCTAATCCAAAAAATCATAGTGAAATTTTGGATTGTAATCCAAAAATATACTATGAATTTTCGGATTAGGGCTCTGAAAGTCTCTCAATTTTAGAAAAAAAGAGCCACAAACCAATGGGCTGTGGCTCTTGCTATAATTGAGTTGTTATGCTCGATTAGAGTTGAGGACCTGCAGCAACGAGTGCTTTGCCTGCTTCGTTACCTTCAAATTTCTTGAAGTTGTTGATGAAACGATTAGCAAGATCTTGAGCTTTAACATTCCAGTCTTCAACGTTAGTGTAAGTATCGCGAGGATCGAGAATCTTAGGATCTACACCGGGAAGAGCTGTTGGAACTTCAAAGTCGAACAAAGGAATTTTCTTTGTAGGAGCGTTGTTGATAGAACCGTCGAGGATAGCGTCGATGATGCCGCGAGTATCTTTGATAGAGATACGTTTGCCAGTACCATTCCAACCTGTGTTAACCAAGTATGCTTTAGCACCGTTAGCTTCCATTTTCTTAACGAGTTCTTCACCGTATTTAGTTGGGTGGAGTGAAAGGAATGCAGCACCGAAACAAGCTGAGAAAGTAGGAGTAGGTTCAGTGATACCACGTTCAGTACCTGCCAATTTAGCAGTGAAACCAGAAAGGAAGTAATATTTAGCTTGTTCTGGAGTCAAGATAGAAACCGGAGGAAGTACACCGAATGCGTCAGCTGAAAGGAAGATAACTTGTTTAGCAGCCGGACCTTTAGAAACAGGTTTAACGATGTTTTCGATGTGGTCGATAGGATAGCTTACGCGAGTGTTTTCAGTTACGCTCTTGTCGGTGAAGTCGATTTTGCCATCAGCATCAACAGTAACGTTTTCGAGAAGTGCGTTACGACGGATAGCGTTGTAGATATCGGGTTCGCTTTCTTTGTCGAGGTTGATAACCTTTGCGTAGCAACCACCTTCGTAGTTGAATACACCTTCATCGTCCCAACCATGTTCGTCATCACCGATGAGTTTACGTTTTGGGTCGGTTGAAAGAGTAGTTTTACCGGTACCTGAAAGACCGAAGAAGATAGCAGTGCTCTTTTCTTCCATATCGGTGTTAGCTGAGCAGTGCATTGAAGCGATACCTTCAAGTGGTTTGAAGTAGTTCATCATTGAGAACATACCTTTCTTCATTTCACCACCATACCAAGTGTTGATGATAACTTGTTCTTTAGTAGTGAGGTTGAATACTACTGCAGTTTCAGAGTTAAGACCGAGTTCTTTGTAGTTTTCAACTTTTGCTTTAGAAGCGTTGTAAACAACGAAGTCGGGTTCGAAGTCTTTAAGTTGTTCTTCAGTTGGACGAATGAACATGTTTTTAACGAAGTGAGCTTGCCAAGCAACTTCAACGATGAAGCGAACCTTCAAGCAAGTAGCCATGTTTGCACCACAAAAACCATCTACTACATAAAGTTTTTTGTTAGAAAGTTCTTTAACAGCGATTTCTTTAAGAGTGTTCCAAGTTTCTGTTGTAACAGGCTTGTTGTCGTTTTTATATTCTTCAGAAGTCCACCATACAGTGTTTTCGCTTGTTGCGTCTTTTACGATATATTTATCTTTAGGAGAACGACCTGTGTAGATACCGGTCATTACGTTTACAGTGTCAAGTTCAGTAGCTTGACCTTTTTCATAACCTTCAAGACAAGAGCAAGTTTCATCTTTGTAAAGTTGCTCGTAAGAAGGATTGTACACGATTTCAGTAGTTCCTGAAATACCATACTTGGTTAAATCAATTTTGCTCATTTGTGTAAGACTTTAATATATAAACAGTTAATAATAATTTTCAGTAGAAGCAAACTTCACCTATAAATTCAAGTACAAAGGTAGTAACTTTTTTGCTCATATAGGCATCGCAATAAGGAAATTTTTCCTTATTCATTATTTTTAACATTTCATATTCCCTTTCCAGGGGTATCGTTTCGCTCAACCACTCGGTTATTATAGACGCTACGCTCTCCCGTGCTTCGCACGCATTTGCTCTTGAATATGTTTTATCGGGCAACAATATGAAAAATATGTTCATTCTGTCAAAAAATAAAGAACGACAAAATTTAATTTTTTCAATAGCATGGTTAGCTCTCCCTCTGATATTGGTGTTTATTTAGTAGCTCGAAGGATTTCGCGTTTGCCACCGGGAGGACCTTGCAGGCGTTCAACGGTGAACCCGACACGTTGCAATCGGCGACGAATTTCACCTTTAGCACAATAAGTTGTCAATATCCCACCATGAGTCATAGAGGCATATATGTGAGCAAATAGTTCTTCGCTCCACATTTCGGGTTGTTTTTCGGGAGCAAAAGCGTCAAAGTACACTACGTCAATATCATTAGGTAAAACAGATTGAGTGAAGTCGCATTTGTGTTTTTCAAGAGTAAAAAATGGTGTGATGGGTTGAGCAGTTTCCCAAGGAGCTTTATGTAATGCCATGAGTAGATTATTATCCACCATTTCTCCATAGTTGAGTTTTTCTATAATTTCTATTTCAACGGGGAAAAGTTCGAGCGATATATAATGAGCTTGATGGGATACGTTGGCAGCCATTGCTGTAACAACAGCATTTAATCCTGTGCCAAATCCTATTTCAAGCACACGCAAAGGTTGATTTGATTGGGGGTGGTGCAAAAAAGCACAATCACGAAAAATGTGAAGCGACTCGGTCAAAGCTCCTTTCACCGAATGATAATGCTCATCAAGTTGCGGAACATATAAGGTTGCCGACCCATCGGCAGTGATTTCTATCTTATTCATTCTCTTTTCCTTTGCCGGCAAGCATACCGCATGCTGCCATAATATCTTCTCCACGTGAGGCACGAATGGTGGCAGTGATGCCTAATTCGTTGAGGTGGTCGCGAAAGGCAACCATTGCTTTTTCGTTGGTGCTTTTGAGTTCTACACCGGGAATGGCATGGAAGCGAATGAGATTCACTCGTGAATTAGTGCCACGTAGTAAACGAGCAAGAGCATCGGCATGTCGAATATCGTCGTTAAAACCTTTCCACATTATATATTCAACCGACAATCTGCGTTGATGAGCAAAGTCATAATCACTAAGCAAATTTATCACATCAACAATGGGATAAGCTTTTTCAACCGGCATGATTTGAGCTCTCTCGGTGGGATATGGAGAGTGAACGCTAATGGCGACATGCACTTTTGTAACGTCGAGCAACGTGCGAAGCTCTTTTATTTTGCCAATAGATGAAACGGTGATGCGTTTCGGACTCCACGCCAATCCCCATGGAGCAGTGAGAATCTCAATGGCATCAAGCACCGGTTGAAGGTTGTCCATTGGTTCGCCCATTCCCATAAACACTATGTTAGTGAGTTTCTCACTTTCGGGAATAGACAAAACCTGATTTATAATGCCTTGTGCTGTGAGATTGCCATGAAAACCTTGTTTGCCGGTCATGCAAAAGTAGCAGTTCATTTTGCATCCTGCTTGCGACGACACACAAATGGTGGCTCGCTCATGATCGGGGATATACACAGCTTCAATGTCGCGACCGCCAACCCCTTTGAAGAGATACTTGGCAGTGCCGTCAACCGAGCGAGCTTCGGCAATAGGAGCCTCGCGTCCCACTTCATATTCTTGCGATAATCGTTCACGAGCTTTGAGTGAGAGATTGGTCATTTGCTCAATGGATGTGGCACGTTTTTCATAAAGCCATTGAGCCATTTGCTTGGCAGCAAACGCAGGCATGCCACATTTGTCGGCAACTTTCCTCAAGCCCTCAAGAGTTAATCCTATTAACGGCAATTTCGACATAATATCAGGGTGTTTTTATTTTTAATGCAAAAGTAATATTTTTAATCCAAAACTACCAATAAAAAAAGAACCATGTCATCACGACACGATTCTCTTCAATTTATTGTAAAGTGTATACAGGGATGTGATTATATTGTTTTTATTATTAAAAAATTACACTTTGCTATTTTTGTTATGCAAAAATAGTGTATAATTGTATAAATGCAAATATTTTTAGGTTAAAATATTGTTAATGTGTGGGCGAATTATAGTCCGGTTGGGACCCAACGATACATTCTATCGCTTGGTCTTACCTTTTCAGCCACCTTGATTGAAAATCGCTCTCCTTTTACTGTTTTTTCTACAGGTTTGAGATCGACACGAATTTCTTCAATAGTAGTGATGATAGCTCCGGTAGTGGGACCGGTGATGATTATTTCATCGCCAACTTGCAATTCGCCACTTTCCATTTGAAACTCTGCCACGCCAATGTTTGAGAAGTATCGAATTCCTTTTGCCACATATTGTTTCACGCGAGTTGCCGATGAACCATATTTTGATGACCATTCGCCAAGGCGTTGACCAAGATAATATCCGTTCCAAAATCCACGATTGAAAATTTTAGACAAACGATTATCCCAATCGGCAATCATATCTTCATTGTATGTGCCATTGCAACAAGCTTCAATGGCTTCGTTATAGCATTCGACAGCAATTTTTACATATTCGGGTCCACGAGCACGACCTTCAATTTTCAATACTCTCACTCCGGCATCGATAACCTTGTTGAGGAAGTGAATGGTTTTGAGGTCCTTGGGCGACATTATATATTGATTTTCAATATCGAGTTGTGCTCCTGATTCGCGGTCGGTTACAGTATAACCTCTGCGACATATTTGAGCACATGAGCCACGATTGGCACTATAATTCATTTCGTGAAGACTCAAATAGCATTTACCCGACACTGCCATGCATAATGCTCCGTGACAAAACATTTCAATTCTCACCAACTCTCCATGAGGGCCACGGATATCTTGTTCACGAATGGCATCATAGATGGCTCGCACTTGTTCCATGTTGGTTTCGCGAGCAAGCACCACAACGTCGGCAAACTGTGCATAGAATTTTACAGCTTCAATGTTAGTGATGTTTACTTGTGTTGAGATATGTACCTCAACACCAATGCTGCGAGCGTAGGTGATAGCTGCAATATCGGACGCTATAATTGCCGAAATGCCCGATTGCTTTACTGCATCGATGATTGCATGACAAGTTGCAATGTCTCCGTCGAAAATAATCGTGTTTACGGTGAGATAACTTTTTACTCCATTCTCATGACAAATCGATGCAATGTTATGTAAATCATCAAGAGTGAAGTTTACCGACGAGCGGGCACGCATATTCAAGCCTTCTACACCAAAGTAGATGGCGTCGGCTCCGGCATTAATAGCTGCATGTAGCGATTCGTAGCTACCTACCGGTGCCATGATTTCAAAGTCTTTGCGATTCATCTATGGGAATTTCTATGAAAACTATCGAAAAGTATAAAAATTGGGTTTAATATTAATGGCACCCACAGCCACAATCGCCGTCGCCACAGCTTCCACCACAGTCATCACCACAGCCATGATCGCCACAGCCGCAGCCACAACCACATGATGGGTTTAATTCTTCGGGAGTTGCGTCGCGCACAACGAGGATTTTACCATCGAAACGCACATCATCTTTTGCTAATGGGTGGTTGAAGTCCATCTTAACTGAGTTTTTAGTAACTTCAACAACAAGACCATTGATGCGGAAACCATCGGCAGTCATCATAGGCACTGAAGCCCCTTTTTTGATAAATTCGCTATCAAATTTACCATCAACCAAGAAAAGGTCACGATCGAGTTCTACTATTTGGTTTTCGTCATAAGGTCCAAAAGCATCTTCGGCTTTTACGATAAGGTCGAATTTGCCTCCAACCTCAAGGGCATAAATAGCTTTTTCTAAAGGGACAACCATGCCGGGTGTTACTCCATAGATGAAGCGTTCGGGGTCGCTTTCTTCGCTTTGATGCACAAGAGTTTGAGATCCGTCGGGATTAACTTTATAGAGGTCATAGACCATTTCTACATATTTGCCTTGTTGAATTTTTTCCATAATTTATCGATTTTATATGGGTAATACCCATTAAATTATTATTTTAATTGCTACAAAGGTAGTAAATATAATGCACATTAAACGAGTGATACCTCAATTTTTGAGTTTTTTATATCTTATCAAAAATTCTATATCGACTCAATTGAATGTATAGTGTTGAGAATTTCAACGGCTGTTTCAACTGTTTTTACTTGCTCGATTGAGATGCTACGGCGATTATTGTTTTCACGAATATGGCAATGACGAGCATTTTGTTGCATGTAGTTTATAATCTTTCCAAACATAGGTGATTGATAGTATGCTTTATTGTTATCGTCAACAAAATAAAGATACATTCGTTCTTGTTTCAATGCAACTTTTTCGATGCCTAATTGTCGAGCCAATCGTCGCAAACGTGGCACTCTCAATAATTCGGCGGTTTCGGGAGGAATCTTTCCAAAACGGTCGTGTAATCGGTTCTTAAAAGCTTGCAAGTCCAATTCACGTTCAATGCCGTCAAGCTCTTTGTATAATATAATGCGTTCGCTCTCTTGTGGCACATACATGGCTGGGAGCAACAATTCCATGTCGCTTTCAATCACGCAATCAGCAACAAATTCTTTTTCATTGTCATCTTCGGTCGTGAGAATGTTTGAAAATTCCTCGGTGCGAAGTTCAATAACTGCCTCTTTGAGAATCTTTTGATAGGTTTCGTAACCTAAATCGGCAATAAATCCACTTTGTTCGGCTCCAAGAAGATTGCCTGCTCCACGAATATCAAGGTCTTGCATTGCAATGTGAATACCACTGCCGAGGTCTGAAAAACTTTCAATGGCTTGCAATCTGCGACGTGACACCGGTGATAGAGGAATGTGAGGAGGCACAAGAAGATAACAAAATGCTTTGCGATTGCTACGCCCCACACGACCTCGAAGCTGATGCAACTCGCTTAATCCGAAATGTTGAGCATTATTGATGATGATTGTATTTACATTTGGCATATCAATACCCGATTCGATTATTGTTGTGGCAAGTAACACATCATAATCGTGATTGGCAAAATCGATAATAACCTGTTCAAGTTTGTCTGGAGCCATTTGCCCATGTCCCACCACTGTTCGAGCATCAGGAACAAGGCGTTTAACCATTGCTTCAAGGTCATAAAGGCTCTCGATGCGGTGGTTGACGATAAATACCTGTCCGTTTCGCGACATTTCAAAGTTAATGGCTTCGAGCAATATATCATCGTTAAGAGCATTTACTGATGTAACGATTGGATAACGATTGACAGGAGGTGTGGTTATCGCCGATAGGTCGCGAGCTCCCATTAACGAAAATTGCAATGTGCGAGGTATTGGGGTAGCACTCATGGTTAATGTATCGACATTGATTTTCATTTGTTTGAGTTTCTCTTTAACGGCAACGCCAAACTTTTGTTCTTCATCGACAATCAGCAAGCCTAAATCTTTGAATTTTACATCTTTGCCAATTATCTTATGAGTGCCAATGAGAATGTCGATTTTACCTTCGGCAAGGTCGCTAATGATTTGTTTCACTTGCTTTGGAGTGCGTGCCCGTGAAAGATAATCGACTCTGACGGGGAAATCTTTCAAGCGGTCTTTGAATGTGTTAAAGTGCTGATATGCTAAAACTGTAGTTGGAACTAACACTGCTGTTTGCTTGCCATCGGTGGCTGCCTTAAAAGCAGCACGTATAGCAATTTCAGTTTTACCAAATCCCACATCGCCACAAATAAGTCGGTCCATCGGACGCGAACTTTCCATATCGGCTTTTACGGCAGCAGTTGTGGTGAGTTGGTCGGGGGTGTCTTCATATATAAATGAGGCTTCAAGCTCTTGTTGCATATATCCATCGGGCGAAAAGCTATAACCTGTTTCGTTTTTACGAGCGGCATATAGTTTTATCAAGTCGCGAGCAATATCTTTGAGCTTTGACTTTGTGCGATCTTTCATTCGATTCCATGCACCGGTGCCAAGTTTGTTGATTTTTGGTGGAACTCCCTCCTTACCTCTATATTTTGACAATTTATGAAGGGCATGAATCGACACAAAAATTATATCATCGTTTTGATATGTGAGTTTAATCATTTCTTGCGTTTTGCCATTGACGTTCGTACGCAACAACCCGGCAAATTTACCCACTCCATGATCGACATGGACGATAAAATCGCCCACTTCTATTGACGACAACTCTTTAAGCGACAATGCTAATTTGCCCGAGCGGGCACGGTCGCTTTTAAGTGTGTATTTGTGAAAACGGTCAAAAATTTGGTGGTCGGTAAAGAAGCAACTTTTAGTGGAGTGATCCACAAATCCTTCATGCAATGTAGAATATATGGGAGTAAACGCTATGTTATCGCCACGATCCTCAAATATTATTTTCAAGCGTTCGATTTGTTTTTCGCTATCGCTCAAAATATAAAGTGTGTAACCGTTGGCGAGAAGTTTTTTGAAATCATCGCTAATGAGGTCGAAGTTCTTATGATATATCCCTTGTGGCGAACAACAAAAATCAATCGATGCTTTATTTACACTATCGGGATTAGCTGCCGCAGTGAATTGAAGTTGGTGGAATGTAGCGAATTTTTTGACAAATTCTTCGGCATCAACTACCTGCGACATCGCATTTTTATCTCCTTCGTTGGCTATCAATGAACTTTCTGAAAATGATTCGGACGCTATTTCGCGAATACGATTTAATGTAAATTGAGCATCACGTACGGCAATGAGTGTGTCATCACCAATAAAATTAAGCAATGATTCACCATAGGAGTGTTGTGCCACATTTGATGTTATCGAAACTTCCTCAATTCGTTGTTCGGATAGTTGTGTCTCGATATTAAACGTACGCATCGTGTCGATTTCATCATCAAAAAAGTCGATGCGATAGGGTAATTCATGAGAATAGCCAAATATATCAAGAATAGAGCCACGCAAAGCAAAATGCCCCGGTTCATAAACATAATCGACTTCAATAAAGCCGTTTTCACGAAGCCATTTTATCGTTTCGTCAACACTAACAGCTTCTCCTACCGTTAAATGTAACGTGTGCTTATTTATTGTTTCTTTCGATGCCACACGTTCGGCGATGGCATCGGGATAAGTTACAACATATCGCAATTGCGAATCGTTGTGCCAATGATTAAGCACCTCTGTTCGCAATATTTGTGATGGTGCGTCAATCTGCCCATATTTAATATCTCGTTTGTAGCCCGAAGGGAATATCAATACGGCGTCCTCTCCCAACATTTTTGAAAGGTCGTGATAGATATATCCAGCATCATCAAGATTGTCTCCAATAATTAAGGTAGGTGTAGGTTGTTTTGACATTCCGGCAAAAAGCAAAGCCGGAGCAGAGCCGGATAACGAATAAACAGATACGCATCGCTCTCCCCCTCCAAGCAATTTATCTATTGCTTGACGACGTTGACGGCTTATAAAGATTTCGCCTAAATTATTGATTGCCGACATTACTTTTTCAATGGATTCAAGATTGATTTGTATTTTGCATCATTGTGAAGCACATTCATGGCCGAATCAACAACAATATCGGTGCGTAGCGCATCAATTACTTGTCCTTTTTGATAGTAATATCGCATCACGATCTCTGAAGAGAGATATTCGCTAATTTCTTTACGATGAGTGTCGAGGTCTTTATCTAAATCATGACGCAACATTTTTTCAAGAGCTTCAAATTGCACTTTAACACTGTCGTTCATATATCCCTCAACTTCAGCCACCTTTTTGAGCTCGCTTAACCTCATTTCACACACTTTGTCGTATTTGAATTTTTCGGGATCTATGAATTTTTTGAAGTCGGCATAAATCGAATCGGTTATTTCAAATTCTTCGGGCGAAAGGATTGATTGAGTGGTAGCGGCAAAACGATTGGCATAGTCAAACGCCCAATTATTCACTACGATATTATACACCAATCGGTTGCTTTCGGGGAATGTTATGCTTATGTCGGGAGTTATGCCACCTCCATCACGTACTTCACGTCCATTAGCTGTTTTGAATACATTTGTCAAGCTGTCGGGAGTGCGAGCCACTGAGCCATCGGCATTGCGATGTGAATAATCAATGGCTTGAATTAGACGTCCACTTGGAATATAATATTTAGCTGTTGTAACCTTTAGCACTCCATTATAAGGCAATGGACGAGTTGATTGAACAAGTCCTTTGCCAAACGAGCGAGTGCCGATAATTACTGCTCTGTCGAGGTCTTGTAATGCTCCTGACACAATCTCGGCACTTGAAGCTGTGCCAGTGTTGATTAACACGGCTAAAGGGGTCTCAGTGTCAACGGGTTTAGTTGTTGTTTTATACACTTTTTCGTTAAATTGACCTTTGCCACGAGTGCGAAGCACTTCGGTGTTTTTAGGCACGAACAGTCCCACAATTTTAACGGCACTCTCAAGTAATCCTCCACCATTGTTTCGCAAGTCAAGAATAATAGATTTTACTCGTGGGTCTTTTTTCAATTCAATTAAAGCGTTTTTTACTTCGTTGGCAGAGTTTTCATTAAATGTAGTCAACCCAATATACCCTATATCTCCACGAATCACGCCATAATAAGGCACCGGATTGACTTGTATCTTTGCTCGTGTAATATCAAATGTCAATATTGAGTCATTTACGTATGGACGTTTTACTGTGATTGATAAATTAGTTCCGGCTTGTCCTTTTAATTTATTGCTCACTTTATCAGTGGTCAAGCCAAGTACAGTATCGCCATCAACCACCATTATAAGGTCGCCGGGACGCAATCCTGCTTTTTGTGCCGGAGAACCTTCGTATGGTTCTGAAATATATACATTTCCATTGCGTTGCATAATTACTGACCCTATGCCACCATATTCGCCGGTAGAAATCAAACGAAATGCTTCTTGGTCTTCTTCGGGAATATACTCTGTGTATGGGTCAATTTCCATCAACATTGCATCTATCGCTTTGCGAATTGTTTTGTTAGCATCAATCGTGTCAACATAATTTATTTGTAATTCTTTGTATATTGAATTAAAGATGTTAAGATTGCGAGATATGTCTGATTTGTTGCTACGAGTTGCTGCAGTGCTAAAAATCGATGCAGCACACAAAGCAAACACAAAAATTGGGATTATCTTTCTCATTTTCTTTTTTTGAATTTTCTCGTTTTCTACAAATTGAACGGCTAAGTTACGCATTATTATAACAATGTAGGCACTGTTTTTCTCAAAAAAGCATTAAAAATAAAGATAAAAGTGAGATTTTTGCGAAAAATATTGCATAATTCAAAATTTGGGATTAATTTTGCATCGCAATTTTGAAAAGGGTTGCATTTTTCTGCTTCAGTAGCTCAGTTGGTTAGAGCACCTGACTGTTAATCAGGGGGTCGTTGGTTCAAGCCCATCCTGAAGCGCAAAAAAGTTTAGTTGGTTAATATTTGCTTCAGTAGCTCAGTTGGTTAGAGCACCTGACTGTTAATCAGGGGGTCGTTGGTTCAAGCCCATCCTGAAGCGCAAAAAGAGATTGCAACACTGCAATCTCTTTTTGTGTTATATTATCTCTGATTAATCGGCGTTAGGGAATGGCCAGAAGATTAGATGATTTTGACCTGCATCGGTTACTTTTAATGTTACTTTGGCACTTTCTACAATTGGGATATTGTGTTCCACATGTCCGATGGGTACATTAAATGCAACGGGATAATCGTATGGTTTAACCATATCATAAATCATGGTTTCCATGTTGGCATAGTTGCTATCGGGCTTGTAATCGGTAAACTGCCCTACAACTAATCCTCTCAATCGAGGTAGCACTCCACTCAATCGAAGTTGATACATGATTCGCTCAATTTTATAGATTGGCTCGGCTATATCTTCTATAAATAATATTGTGTCGTCTTCGATAATATCGTAAGGGGTATTTATTAATTCGGCAATAACTGCAACATTTCCACCTATGATTTTCCCACTGCATTGTCCCAAGCGGTCATATTGGTGTCCGTTAAATGTAAAAGCAGGAGCTTCGCCACGCAATATTTCAAACAAGGCTTTATTGTCAATATCATCAGCCCCTTTGCGAATGTGGCTTGTCATCGAGGCATGAATACTTGCAATGCCTTTGGTTGACATGAACGCATGTAATGCTGAAATATCGCTATATCCAATTACCCATTTAGGGTCTTTTGCAATCGGTAAACGATTAAGTGAATCCAACAAATGCACAACTCCATATCCCCCTCGTGAACAAAGAATTGCTCTCACTTCGGGGTCAAGAAACGCATTTTCAAGGTCGGCAAGACGTTCCGACGGTGTTCCACTATAATTGCCCCAATGACCAAGTGTGTGAGGCATAACCTTTACTTTCCAACCTTGTGCCTCAAGCACCGGTATTGAGTGCTTTACATGTTCGGGACTCACAACCCCGGCAGGAGATAATATTGCAATAGTGTCTCCCTTTTGTAGTGGCTTTGGGTATATAATTTCTTGATTCATTATTTCAATATATAATTAGTTGTATTTAGCTTACCATTACATTGATTCCTTTGACTCTGATTTGTGAAGCGATCGCTTCAAGTTCTTCATGCGACACTTTTTCGAGTTGTTGTTCGGGAGTTTTTCGGTCGATAGAATATATCATCACTTGTCGGGGGGAGATGCGTTGATATGCCTTAATCAATGCTTCAACCTCCTGTGGAGTAGTATTATCAATTTTTTTTCCATCATGCTCTCCTCGCAAAAACATTGTTTGCACCACACATTGACCACTAAATTGGGCAATCTGTTCAATAACTTTCTCGCAAGTGAATGATGGAGATGCCGGTTGGTCGATTAATCGCATCGTTTCATCTATTGCCGAGTCAAGTTTAAGAATATTATTATCTACTTTGCGAAGAGTCACAACAACTTTTTCATCGTCTAATCGGGTGGAATTACTTAATACGCTGATTTTGACATTGGGAAAATATCTATCACGTAAAGCGATTGTGTCGTCAATAATGCCGGCAAAATCGGGGTGTAATGTAGGTTCGCCATTCCCTGAAAACGTGATAACATCGAGAGGTTTGCTTTTTACGTTCATATACACCAACATCTGTTCAAGCTCAGCAGCGACAAGGTCACGGCGAGGCAATCCTGTAGTGCCTGCACCTTGTGAGTTATACCCGGCTTCGCAATACACACAATCAAACGAGCAAACCTTCCCATCATTGGGAGAAAGATTAATGCCCAATGATACTCCCAGTCTGCGACTGTGAATAGGCCCAAATATTGTTGAATGAAATAATACTGTTACCATAATAATTATCTTTCCAATAAGAAGTCTTCGATATTTTCAGGTGTTATTACATTGAATGTGCTATTTGGATAGGCAACAAAAAACTGTTCCGGTCGCTTTGCTTTAGCGTTTGGATTCCACTTAAACTCATAAGTGTTTATTGTGCCGTTTTCTTCTTCAATATAGTCAATTTCTTTTTGTTGCATAGTGCGCCAAAACCAAGTTGTGCCAAAAAATCCGTTTAATGAGTTCATCTTCATTCTTTCTGATATAACAAAATTTTCCCATAACATTCTTAACTCTTCGGTCATTCGTTGCTCTATGAATGAGAAATTTCCTATTATAGCATTCCTTATCCCATTATCCCAAAAATAGATTTTTCGGCTTGTTTTCAATTCGTTACGTAGATTTCGAGCATAAGAATTTAGACGAAAAATAATATAGCTCTTTTCTAATATATCAATATAACGTTCAACTGTTTTAGAGTCTAAACCAATGTGTCGTCCAAGTTCATTATAAGATACTTGAGCTCCCACTTGATAAGCCAAAGCTTGTAATAAGCGTTGCAATTTATCGGGTTTACCTATTGAATCTAATGATAATATATCTTTGTATAACACACTGTCGCACAGCTCCTTTAATATAACCTTTTCATTGCCGGGATTTGTTACCACTTCGGGATAATACCCAAAGACTAAACGATGAGGCAACATTCGCTTTTCTTCAAGAAACCCCGAATGTTCAACCATTTCGCTAAACATCAAAGGATACATTTGTATTTGACGTTTGCGACCGGCAAGAGATTCATTTACTTTATTAGCCAAGTCAAAAGAAGAACTTCCTGTTGCTATTACTTGAATATCTGACAGTTGGTCGGTAATTAGTTTTAATTTTATCCCTATCTCATTTATTCGTTGAGCTTCATCTATTATCACTAATCGATTTTTTCCTATTATTGCTTTTAGACGTGAAGAAGTGATATTTTCAAATAGTTTTCTCACATCGGTTTCATCTCCATTAAGCCACAATATATTTTCTTGTGAACTAAATAGATGAGATAGCAATGTTGATTTCCCAACCTGACGAGCCCCCATAATTATTACTGCCTTATTCGAGCCAAGTTGGTTTTTTATCAAGTTTTTTATTTTGCGATCAATCATTCTCATAATAGATTATACTGCAAATTAAGCGATTTTTTTCTAAAATCCAAAAATCTTATAATATTTGCGGATTTGATTCCAAGAATCTTATAATATTTGCGGATTTGATTCCGAGAATCTTAAATATGTTTATAGGGGTTAAATTGAGAATGCAACTATTTTAGTTGCTCAAATATCCAATCCCACAAAGCGTTTGTTTGCTCAGGATAGAGCCAATGTCCATTGTTTTCGCCCACGATAAGCGATTTGGGAGCTGTGATGATGTTGTAAGTAGAGCGAGTTGTTGTGGGGGCACATGTCAAATCGTTATATCCAACAAAATATTTTATCGGGGCAGAGAGATTGCGTGCAAAATTGGTTACATCATAATATCGTGCAGTATTAAGTTTTTCGGGAGTGCGATTATCCTTATTTTTGAATACGTGAGGCCAACCACCGGCACGATTGTGAACATAGCCTTCGAGATCGCAAAGGGCGGGGAAGTATGCTACAGTAGCATTAATGCGATTGTCAAGTGCCGACGTTACAATTGATAATGCTCCACCTTGACTGCCTCCAAATGTTCCTATTTTTCCATTAAATTGTGGCAATGTTTCTATAAAGTCGATACCTCGTACACAACCAACATACACTCGTTTGTAATAATATGAATAACGATTATCAATGTTATATGTAGGATATGATGCTAATGCACCACCATTAAGGTCGCTATAAATTGTACTGCCTGTAAGGTTTACGGGAATACCATGAATGCCAAATTCAAGGACGATAGCCCCTTTGGCAGCGTGTGCCACATCGCCCGACTTTTCTCCAACGCCGGCACCGGGAAAACGAAGTATTGCAGGGTATTTTCCATCAGCTTTAGGCATAGTCAACGTGCCATACATGCGAGTGTTGTTGATGTTGCAATATGAGATATGATATACATTTACTTTATCGGTACAACGCTCGGGGATAAGAGTCATCGTTGGTTGCAAATCAATTTTACGAGCAGTCTCAAGTTGTCCGTTCCAAAACGAGTTGAAATCATCAGGCTGTGTAACTGTTGGTTGTAATTTTTCGGTATCGAACCCAACAGTCGAAATTGAAGAATATTTTTTACCATCTTTTTCTACTGTGGCTTTCACTCGCAAGAAACCGTTTTTTTTCATTGAACCAATGTTAATTGTAGCCTCATTGCCCTTGAGCGTAATTGATTTTGTAATGTGTGGAGTCATCAAGTCCTCGCTCACTTCATAATTTACAACAACATCATTTAATGCCATTCCACAATCTGTTGCCATTATTTTAACTTTGGCATTTTCGCCTGCTTTATATAAAGCGTTTGCATGGTCGGGAACAAGATGAAGTTGCACTTTTGTGGCACGAGGTTGGGCTATCGCACACAAGCCCATTATAATTATCAACACAAAAGATAGAGAAAACTGTTTCATATCGGAATATTCTTTATTGATTTTCAAAAATTAGACCATAAACATATTTCAACTTCAAAAGTAATAAAAAATATTAAAACAAAAAAGTGAGCAACCATCTTGGGTTGCTCACTCATTAAAGTTATTAAGTTTAGAGTAATTTAATTACTAAAAAAGTTACTTAATATAAACTCGAGAAGCCTTAGTGCCATTAACTTTGATGAATACACCGTTAGATGGTTTCTCTACTTCAACACCTTGGAGGTTGTAAAACTTCACATCAGAGTTGCCAATAGTAATGTCTTCAATACCTGTTTCTTGTGGGTCAATAATGCCGTCCATTACTAATGTTTTGTAATGTTCGTTGAGTGTGGTGATAACTTTCATATCACTACCATCAAGAGGTGTCAAGTTATATACACCAGTTTCGGGTTTAGCATTAATAACAATCATTGGGGCATTGCAAACAATCATAGGATAGTTAGCACTTAATTCCCATGCAAATTCAGCATCGTAAGTGTTGGTAGTTTTTTCGTTACCAGCCCATACATAGTGAACTTTCATCGGAATAACGTTAGCGTTAGTAATCAATGATGACCAGTTTTCAGCACCAGTGTAACCAATACCTGCGAGTTTTGTAAGAGATCCAGATGCATCGTGAGCACTGATACGTTCGTTATATGCCTCGATTTGATCGTCGGTAACTATTGATGCGGCTGCATATTGAGTCAATGTGCGTTCTACACCTTCTTCGTGACCGGCACAAGTTAACGATGGAGTAGCATAGTAACCCATGTAACGAGCGAGGTTGTCGTTGAAGTTTTCCCAAGCGATGGTTACAACAGCATCAGCGTGATATTCGTAAGAAGTGTTGGTTTCAGCGTCGGTGTGAGAAGTTGTTTCAAGGAACAAGTAACCAGGAGAGTTGTATGGGTCAATAACTGGAACAGGGAATGAAGGATTAACAACGATGTTGCTTTCTGTTTCGTTGCTTAATGTTACTTCTTCACCGTTGATTTCGCGGCTATAAGTAGTGCGAACAACCAATTTATAAGCTTGGTTCTTTTCAGCATTGTAGGTGTAACGAGCACGACCATCGGCAGCAACTGATTCGTCGTAACCCATTGCAAGACCTAATACATCAACAGAGATGCTATTTGCATTAGAGTAAATTTGGTCGGCAGGGTTAGTAGTTTGAGTGCTGATGATGTTTCCTTCGCTGTCTTTGAGTTCAAATGTGTAATAGATATCCCAAGCATTAAGTACATCGTTGCTCACTGCAAGAGGATTGAGTGCCGCACCATTAGTACCAATCACATTAGCTTTAGTAATTTCAACCGGGTTGGTAGCGTTTTCAATATCACCTACTTTGAGGAATGAACCGATAGGCATATCATTATTACCTGCAAGAGAAGCGATGTTTTCGCCCTCAATAGGGATAATGTTGTTTTCGTTTTCACTTTGCACCCAAACAGCAGCAGGAAGAGTAAACTCAATAGCAGTAGCTTCACAAGCGATGAAGTTGAATGCACGAGTTGAAGCGAGGTAAACTTGAGGCTTGTAGGTCAAACTTGGGTTTATATCTTTCCATGTCAAAGATTGAACATCGCTATTAACGGTGAGATACCAACCATTAACTTCAGAGTGGTTGCAGTTGTTGGTAACGATTGCAACAGGACCTTCAACAAATGCACCTACTTCGGCAATGTTTGAAGCAGCATTGAGAGCTTTAGCAGTTGCTTCGTCGGTAACAATTACATAAGAGTTAACGGCAGGAGCAGCATCGTTGTCGTCAACGCGAGCGAGGTTGTCATTATGGGCGATGTCGAGTTTGAGGTCGAAAGTATAAAGTTTTTGACCGTCTGTTTCTTCATAAGGTTGACTCAATGTAACATCAATAGGAGCTGATGGATAGAAAGCAGTAACTGTTTTGTTTTTGCCTTCGATGATAGCTGCAGAACCTTCGCTACCTGTTGTTGCGTTGTAAGGAACAACTTTGTAGTTGTAGATGCGGTCGTAGTTACCATTGTCGTCAGTTCCGTAAGTGAGGTTCTTGTGTGTGAACGAACCTGTTTCACCGACTTCAAAGTCGATAGAAGCAGTACCGGCAAGTTCCCAAGCGCCACCATTGTCATACACGCGGTTGTTTTCGGTATCGCGACGCATTGTTTGGTAGTAAACTTTGTAGTTGTTGAAGTTTTTGCGATTGTTTTCTTGTCCAGTCCAAGTGATTTCAGCATCGATAGTACCAACTTCGGTGTTAGTGCCTTCGCCATAGCATTGACGAGTAGCTTTGAGGTTGGTTACAGGAGTTGCTTCTACACCCTTGATGAGTGAAGATGACGCAGCGTTTGTAGTAGTGGTGCGAGCATCGGTTTTGATTGCATAAACAAGGAGTCCTTTTTGTTGTGACGCAATCACAAGGTTTCCGGCATAGTCAAATTCCATTTGGTCAACACGATAAGTGCCATCTAATGGAATAGCGAATTTGTGAGTGAAAGTAGGTGTTGCTCCACTCCATGTTACTCCATAAACTTGAACACGGATACCTGCGTTGCCAGAGTTTTCATAAGAGTTGGCGATAGCAAATGTCTTGTAATCGTCAGAGATTGCCATACCACCATTTTCAGACCCATTGAGGGTTGCATTGATTGCATCTGATTTGTATTTAAGATTCAAATCGTGGTCAAACACTGCAAATGCAGGGTTTTCGCTGAGGTTGTTACCTCCATAGCGAGTTTGCGATACGATAACGGCATTGTTTGTAACGATGATGTCGCCGTCGCCATTGTCGAGCACACCAGCAGTAGTGTAGCTCTTAGTAGGACTATTAGAAGTCCAAGTTGTTGCAGTGCCAATGTCAAATCGACGAACATTGTTTTCGTGGTTAGCGAACACCTTGCGGCTTGAACCTTCACCATAGAAGTCTAAGCAACGTTCGTAGAAAGCCGAACCATCAACATTAGTAGGAGAAGCGCCAGTTGCAGGGTCATATACCCACACACCAGAATTCATGCCACCGTAGTTAGCAATATAAAGTTTACCACCTTCTAATTTCAAACGGTTAGAACGGTAATATTTATATGAACTTGTAGATGTTGAGAGGTCTTGTCCAAACAAACCTGTAATTAACTTACCACCATTTTTAGAGTAGTCGGGGTTGAATTTTTGGAGACCTTGTCCAAGAGCGGTCATAGTGTAGATAGTGCCGAAGTTGGCACTTGTTGGGTCTTTATCAATAGCAACACCGATACGAGCATCAGCAGAGCCGTTGTTGTAGATGATAGAGTTATCAGAGTGCATGAGTTCTACCGATGGGCTTGCAGGGTTGTTGATAGCTATAGCCCATTTGTAGTCAACATTACCATCAAGAGTTGTAGCGTCGATAGTAACTGTGTTTTCACCTTTCTTCACGCCGTTGATTTGAACAGTTTTTGCAGTGCCACCATTTGTAGGAGTAAGCACAACTGATGCAGATTCAACATCGCCAGTAGATGTAAATGTCAAAGTGTATTCGCATTCATTTTGTTTAGTCATTTTAAGGTTGTAAGCATAGTGACCGCGAACAGCAGGAAGTGCTTGACCTTGAATTGTAGAATTAGCCTTAGTTACTGTTTGACGAGATGGGTTCTTGATAGCGTATACCAAAAGACCTTTTTGTTGTGAAGCAATGTAAAGGTTGTTGGCAAGGTCAAATTCCATTTGGTCAACACGGTAAGTTCCGTCGAGAGGTACAGTGTGTTTGTGAACAAATGTAGGTGTGCTACCACTCCAAGTAACACTATAAACTTGAACTACTACACCCGAGTTGCCCGAACTTGTATAAGAGTTAGCAATAGCAAATGTCTTATAGTCGGCAGAGATTGCCATACCACCATTTTCAGAACCATTGAGAGTTGCATTAATGCCATCTGATTTTGAAATAAGATTCAAATTGTGGTCAAATACTGCAAATACAGGGTTTTGAGCAAGGTTATTTCCAGAATAACGAGTTTGTGATACGATAACAGCATTGTTTGTAACAACTATATCGCCGTCACCATTATCCATTACGCCAGCAGTAGTGTAGTTCTTGGCTGGGCTACCTGATGTCCAAGATGTTCCAGTGCCAATGTCGAAGCGTTGGAGATTGTTTTCGTGAGAAGAGAACACTTTGCGGCTTGAACCTTCGCCAACGAATGCGAGTGCACGCTCGTAGTAAACATTAGTGATGTTTCGAGGTGAAGCATTTGTTGCAGGATCATATTCCCACATACCAGTGTTGTAGTTTGCATAGTTTGCAATATAAACTTTACCATTTTCTACTTCAATGCGGTTAGAACGGTAGAATTTATTTGAACTTGTAGATGCATCAGTATCTTTACCAAACATACCGGTAATCACTTTGCCACCATTCTTAGAGAAGTCAGGGTTGTATTTTTGAAGACCTTGACCCATTGCAGTTAAGGTGTAGATTGTACCGAAGTTAGCACTTGTTTGGTCGTTGTCGATAGCAATACCAATACGAGCGTTGGCAGAACCATTGTTGTAAACGATAGAGTTATCAGAGTAAAGGAGTTCAACGCCTGTACTCACTGGGTTGTCGATTGCTACCGACCATGAGAATTGAGCGTTTTCGCCAAGTGTTTTAGCATCAAAAGTTACAGTGTTTTCACCTTTTTTGATAGCACCAGTTTTGATTGTTTGTTTAGCGCCAGTAGTGTTATTAGTGAAAATGATTGTACCATTTGAAACATCACCTGTTGATTTGAATTTCAATGTGTAAGTACTACCACTGTTTGAAGAACTCAATCCATAAGCATAGTGTCCGCGAGCAGCGATTTGTTCAGTTTGGAACAATGGAGTAGGGAATGTAGTTTCGTTAGCAGTAACTGTTACTGATTGAGAGAAATCTTTGTAATCGGGGTGAGAGAATGTCATGCTATAAGTGCCAGCAGGAACTTTGTCAAACACGAATACACCATTATACTCATCGTCGGTTTTGTAAGTTTGAACCACTTGACCGTTGCTGTTTTTAAGTGTTACAGTAGCGTTGTTAACGGGTTTGTATTTGTCGAGAGTAGAAGAGTTGGGAGTGTAGTAGGTGTGAGAGAATGTTTGTTCGCCATCACGAAGCACACCATAGATAGTACCATAACTATCTTTTTTGCCCCAACCAAAGTAGTCGTTAAAACCTTTTGCGTATCGTTGACCTTCCCAACGACAAGCTTCCCAGTTCATCGCTTTGTGGCGTGCTGGTTGGTAAGTGTGGAAGTAACCTTCTACCAAGAATCCAGGTACAGTGTGACGGAGGATACCATAACCTTGTGTACCCCAACTTGAAGCAAATGTCCAGTCGCCTTGAACGTTCATGTTGGTAGCAGAGTAATATGTCCACATCATGTGTTGGTTTTTCCACCAGTGAGGCCAACATGCTTTACATGCTGCAGAACTACCAGCATTTTGTTCAGAGTTGGTATATCCACGATAAAGGAAAAGAGGATAGTTTGTTGTAGTACCTTCAGTTGCAGCGTTTGAGTGAATTGAAATCATGATGTCGGCATTCCAGCTTTCGCATTCAGCAGCGATTTCACTCAAATTACGGCTATAAGCACCATAAGTAGATCCATCGTGAGGGTATGGACCGTTTTTCACACGGCTCATTACGAGGTTGGTTTGGCTCAAATCGAGAGCAGCACCAAGACGAGCAGCATTTGAATTGCTTTGATTTTTTGATCTATTAAAAGGGATGCCATATTCAATGAGTTTTTCCAACATACCAAAACCCTTTTCAAGGTTGGTATTTGACTCATAGAACCCGCAAGTATCGGTATAGTTGGCAGCGCCATGAGTAACGGTACCCATGTGGCGGTCTTCACCACCCCAAGAGCCGTGGCCTGGGTTGATGTAGATACGCACTTGGCTTGTGCTTTTGGCTGCCGAAGCCCCAACTGCAACCATGAGCGCAACCAATATGAATAAAATCTTTTTCATAGTGCGTTCAATTATTTGAGGTTGATAATAAACAACTCACCCTTAGGAGTAGAGTAAGCGATGCGGTTAGCTTCAGCCGATGG
>JAEIGA010000726.1_pt1 | contig 48833 bp, 44 predicted proteins | sample 9270691 | NCBI WGS metagenome assembly JAEIGA01 (sample SAMN17057246, study PRJNA624740) | gut metagenome | biome: biome; isolation source: fecal sample | host: Bos grunniens | place: China: Xizang | collected 2019 | reverse complement strand
CGGAATGTTATCTGAAGCTTTTCAGTGCCATAAGGGCCCTCTAATATCAGTGACTGTCGATTGAGTGTAAACTTGGTTACTCCCGCCATTCCATCGTAATTGTAGCTGAGACCAAACTCACCTGTGTATGTGTCGTGTATTATCGGATACTCGGTTTTGAGATAGGGTGTTCCGATATACTGATTCTCCAATCCCCATTCAGGACAGGTAACATACATCTCGATTGGAGACTTGGTGTGGTTGTGATTTGGCTTGGTGCAGATTGGCTCGTTGCACTTGTCACACGATGTTATCACAATTGCTGTGAGCATCGCCAAAAGAGATAAGGTAAACTTTTTCATAACACTATAGATTTATATTATTCGTTGTCTAAGCTTGCGGTTTTGTTATTGCAAAGTTATGGGCAAATACCCCCGTTTGCCAAATTTTTTACTCGAAAGTTTTTCCGCGGGCCCCTTGTTAATGCACTGATTATCAGCGTGTTGAAAAAATGGTTTTTGCGATTTTTTCATAGTATTGATAATCAGATAGTTACGAGCGTGAAAAATAGTGAATGTGGAAATGGGTTTAATGCGCTGTAAATCAGTGTATTATGAAATATCGTTTGACTTTACTCGGAATTAAGACAAAAAAATACTCCCGCAAGAGTCTATCCTGCGGGAGCGATGTCTTAAAAAGAGGATTGATTAGAGCAAAGCGTCAATCTTAGCCTTGAGCTGCTCCTTAGTAGCTGTACCTACGTGCTTGTCAACCTGCTGGCCACCCTTGAAGAAGAGGATAGTAGGCACGTTGCGAACACGGTACTGTGCTGCGATCTCGTCGCCGTCGTCACCAACGTCGCACTTGCAGATTGCAACCTTACCCTCATACTCCTCTGACAACTCGTCGATGATAGGAGATACCATGCGGCAAGGACCACACCATGTAGCCCAGAAATCGATAACTACGGGCAAACCCATGCCCATTACCTCGTCGTAGTTTGCGTTGTTAATTTTAATTGCCATAGCTGTAAAATTTTTTAAAGTTATGTAATAATTGAATAGTTGATTTCATTCGTTTTTAGGAACTCCATGAACTCTGTCGTGGGCTCCACACGATACTCCGACGACACAAGACGCACCTTGACATCCTCCTGCGTGTCGGTGACCGTCATCTGCAACGTCGCCTTGCCGCTATTGCGGTTGATAGACTCGAGAAGCATATCGGTAAGCGTCGTGCACACATCATGTATATCGAGCTCAAGGCGTATGGCCTTGATGCTGTCGGCAACATCCGCAAGATGCTGTATCGACGTAATCTTGAACTCCAGCTCCTCGGGTTCGCGGTAGGGGCGTGGCTGCACACGACCACGAATCATAAGGAAGTTGTTCATCTCGATGAGCATGCCCCACTGGTTATACTCCTTGCTCCATAGCGTGAACTCATGTTGCGTGTTGTAGTCCTCAAGCACAAATCGAGTGTAGCGGCGGCCATCCTTCGTCGCAAGCGGCGTTACCGAAACAGCAACTCCCGCAACCGACATCTCCTTGCCGTTGAGCAGTGTCAGGTCAGAGAGGTCGGAGAGCTCCGCCTTACACATCTGCTTGATGATGAAGTCGAAGCGGTCGAGTGGGTGTCCCGAAAGGTAGAGGCCGATAACCTCCTTTTCCTTGTTCAGCACCACGATATTGTTCCAGTCCTCAGCAACTGGCACACGGGGCTTCTGAAGGTCGAAGCCACCATCCATAGCCATGCCGAAGAGGCTCTGCTGTGCATTCTGTCTCTCCTGCTGCACGCGCTGTCCGTAGCGAAGGAGTGTGTCGAGGAATACCACCTTCGACTGGTCCTCGGCAAAGAAACGCGAACGGTTGAAGTCGATAATCGAGTCGAATGCGCCGGCGTATGCAATGCTCTCCAAACATTTGCGGTTGACAACCGAGAAGTTGACGCGCTCCATGAAGTCGTAGATGGATTTGTAGGGTCCATTCTCCATGCGCTCCTTAACGATAGCCTCCGAGGCTGCCTCGCCAACACCCTTGATGGCTGCAAGACCAAAGCGAACATCGCCCTGCTTGTTGGTCGAGAACTTAACCTTCGACTCGTTGACATCGGGACCAAGCACCGCGATACCCATGTTCTTGCACTCGCTCATGTAGGCCGTAACCTGCTTGATGTCGTTAAGGTTACGACTGAGCACCGTAGCCATATACTCAGAGGGGTAGTGTGCCTTGACGTATGCCGTCTGGTATGCCACCCACGAATAGCAGGTAGCGTGCGACTTGTTGAAGGCGTACGATGCGAACTTCTCCCAGTCGGCCCATATCTTCTCCAACACCTTCTCGTCGTGGCCGTTTGACTTACCACCCGCGATAAACTTGGGCTTAAGCTCATCCAGCTTCGACTTAATCTTCTTACCCATAGCCTTACGCAGAGTGTCGGACTCGCCTCGCGTGAAGTTACCCAACAGACGCGAGAGCAACATCACCTGCTCCTGATATACCGTGATGCCGTAGGTGTCCTTCAGGTATCGCTCCATGATGGGGATATCGTAAACGATAGGCTTGCGGCCATGCTTACGGTCGATAAAGTCGGGAATGTAGTCCATAGGGCCAGGACGGTAGAGGGCGTTCATCGCAATGAGGTCCTCGAATGTCGAGGGCTGCAACTCACGCAGATACTTCTGCATACCTGGCGACTCGAACTGGAATGTACCTATGGTACCTCCCTTGCAGTATAGGTCGTATGTCTTCTTGTCGTCGATGGGGATGTTGTCGATGTCAATCTTCACGCCGTGGGTCTGCTCCACAGTCTCGACAGCATCCTTGATAATCGAGAGCGTCTTAAGACCGAGGAAGTCCATCTTAATGAGACCCGTATCCTCAATCACAGCACCCTCATATTGTGTCACGAGCATCTTCTCGCCCGTCTCCTTGTCGTCAGCCGTACTCACGGGTACCCAGTCGGTGATGTCATCACGACAGATGATAGTGCCACAGGCGTGCACACCCGTACCACGCACGTTACCCTCCAGCATCTTGGCGTACTTGATTGTGTCGCGCATGATGGGGTCTGAGGACTCCTCGGCAGCCTTCAGCTCAGGAACGGTCATAATGGCATTCTTGAGGTTTACCTTTAGCTGCTTATCCTTGTCGTTGGGGTCGGTGATGCGGTCGGGAATCCACTTACATAGCTGGTTGGCCTGCGTGAGTGGTAGCTTCTGCACACGCGCAACATCCTTCAGCGCCATCTTTGTTGCCATGGTGCCGTAGGTGATGATGTGTGCCACCTTCTCCTTGCCATACTTCTGCGTCACCCAGTTGAGCACACGACCACGACCATCGTCATCAAAGTCGATGTCGATATCGGGCAACGAGATACGGTCGGGGTTCAGGAATCGCTCGAACAGAAGGTCGTACTTGATGGGGTCAATCTGCGTGATGCCGAGACAGTATGCCACGGCCGAGCCAGCCGCCGAACCACGTCCAGGACCTACCGATACATCAAGCTCCTCGCGCGCAGCGCGTATGAAGTCCTGCACGATGAGGAAGTAGCCAGGGAAACCCATGGTCTTCATGATGTGCAGCTCGAAGCGCAGGCGTGTCTCAGTCTCCTCGTCAAGTACCTCGCCATAGCGCTTGTGTGCGCCATCCATAGCGAGCTTTGCGAGGTAGTCTGCCTCAAGCTTTATACGATATAGCTTGTCGTAACCTCCTAACTTCTCAATCTTTTTGCGAGCCTCGCCCTCCTCCATCACCACGTTGCCATTCTCGTCACGTGTGAACTCGTTGAACAGGTCCTCCTCGCTATATTTCTCTCGATAGCCCTCCTCGGTGCCGAAATCCTCGGGGATGGCAAAGGTTGGCATAATAGGGGCGTGGTCGATAGAGTAGTTCTCCACCTTGTTGCACACCTCCACGGTATTGTCCAGCGCCTCGGGGACGTAGTCAAACAGAGCGTTCATCTCTGCTGTTGTCTTCATCCACTCCTGCTTGGTATAGAGCATGCGCTTGGGGTCGTTGAAATCCTTGCTCGTGCCGAGGCAGATAAGGCGGTCATGAGCCTCTGCGTGCTCCTCATCCACGAAGTGCACATCGTTTGTGCAGACGAGCTTGATGCCGAGTTTCTGCGACATCTTGACGAGGTGCTCGTTGACCATCTCCTGTATCTTCCAGGTTTCATGGTTTGCGTGCTCCACGGTTGGCTTGTGCATCTGAAGTTCAAGGTAGTAGTCGTCGCCAAAGAGGTTCTTATACCACAATGCCGACTCCTCCGCCTGGTCGAACTTCTCCTCGCGGATAAGGCGTGGTATCTCGCCACCAATACATGCCGAGCAGCATACCAATCCCTCGTGGTACTTCTCCAGCTCCACGCGGTCGGTACGAGGACGACCATAGAAGCCCTCGGTGTAACCCTTCGATACTATCTTGATAAGGTTCTTGTAACCCTTGATGTTCTTTGCAAGCAGGATAAGGTGATATCCGCTGTAGTCACCCATAGCCTTCTCTCTGTCATACAGACGGCGACGTGCTACATATACTTCACAACCGATGATGCCCTTGAAATCGGCTTTGGGCTGTGCGTCGAGTTCCACGCGGGCCTTGGCGAGTGCTGCACCAGCGTCGTCGCCCATCTCTGCCTCGGAGGCTGTGCCATTCTCGAGGCGTTCGATAAGTCCCTGCAGGCTCTTGATTTTATCCTTGCGTGCGCCATTCTTCTTCTTGACGTAGTTGAAGAAGTCCTTGGCTCCAAACATGTTACCGTGGTCCGTAAGAGCAATACCGGGCATGCCATCTGCAATCGCCTTATCGACAAGCTTCGAGATGCTTGCCTGACCGTCGAGCAGAGAGTACTGGCTATGTACGTGTAGGTGTACGAACGAACGCATGGTATATAGTTTGTTGTTAATGCAAATTACGTGACAAATATAACGAAAATTTTTCTGAAAATTTATGCTTTGCTATGACTAATATTCAGAAAAAATGTATTATCTTTGATGGAAACCTTAAACTCTGTGTGTTATGAATACGACAAATGAACAACTTGTCGTGCTGAGGACGTACGACAATGCAGTGAGGGCCGAGATAGCAAAATCGATTTTGGATAGCGCAGGTATATTCTGCATATTGGAGGGTGAGTATATGAACGCCATTTATACTCCCATCGCTTTTCCTATGCGTTTGATGGTTAAGGCTGAAGATTACGAAAACGCTACCGCCGTACTTGACGAGCGATAGCGCTTATAAAACCAGTCACTGTATAGGTCTCAGTTATACTAAATATTGAGGTTGTTTCTCCTCTTTCTCCTTCTCGTTCCACAAGTGCCACGAGGCGATTGCCTGTGTCTGTAGCATGAGCATGCCTCCCATGGTCTTTGCACCTCGCTCCTCGCCGCGTGCAAGGAACTGTGTCTTGGCTGGATTATAGACAAGGTCGAAGAGTCGGTGCTCTGTGCCTATTGCCGAATAGTCAATGGCGGGTGCATCCTCAACGTTGGGGAACATGCCCACGGGTGTGGTGTTGATGATGAGCTTATGCTCCGAAACAGTCTCCGCAGTGAGTGCATCGTATGTTATGTCGCCACGTGAAGCGTCGCGCGATACCACCTTGAACTCGATGTTGTGACGTTTCAGTGCGCACTGCACAGCCTTTGATGCACCTCCCGTTCCGAGTATCAGCGCTTTGGGCTTTGAGTCGATGTCCAGCCAGTGCAACGATGCCTCGATGCCAACGATGTCGGTGTTGTGACCAATCTTGCGACCATCCTTGATTACTACGCAGTTAACCGCGCCTATATCGTGAGCTTCTTTAGTTATCTCGTCGAGGTGTGGGATGATGCTCTCCTTGTATGGAATGGTGACGTTGAAGCCCTCGATGTTGTGATCCGAAATGAGCTTGTCGATGGCGTTCAGCTCCTCGATCTCGAATAGCTGATAGTCGGCATCTATGCCCTCGGCCTTAAACTTGCCGTTGAAGAATTTTGCCGAGAATGAGTGGCTGAGGCTCTTGCCTATAAGTCCAAAGTGTCGCATGGTTCTGTCGTGTCGTTATGTGTGATCTGCTCGTGTTTTGTTTCACCCTCCTTGTTTGTGTCGTCATCTTTGCCGAGTAGTCCGAGTGTGGCTGCGGTGACGCCGACGAGCAGGATTGTGAAGAGCATTGCAAGCGTATTAAAGTATTTGTCTATAAAACCCTTGATGGGGGCACCGAACTTCCAGATAAGGCCACCTATGAGGAAGAAACGCATGCCTCTGCCCACTATGGATGCAATGATGAACATCGGGAAGTTGATGTTGCAAGCACCGGCAGTGATGGTGCATAGCTTGAAGGGCAGTGGTGTGAAGCCCGCGGTATAGACAATCCAGAAATTCCACTTGTCGTATAGCTCACACACATTTACATAGCTCTCTGGTGTGAAGATGTGTGTGTTGAAGAAGAAGTTTGCTGCGCCCGTGAAATCACCATCGGGAGTTAGCCACAGGAAGTGGCCAATGGCATATCCTATAGCTGCGCCCAACACCGAGCCCACGAGGCAGAGTGTTGCAAATCGAAATGACTTCTTTGGTGCACCCACACACAGTGCTATAAGCAGGATGTCGGGAGGCAGTGGAAACCAGCTCGCCTCACAAAGTGCCATGATGAAGAGTGCCAACCAACCCCAGCGGCTTGCACTCCACGATAGTACCCAATCGTATAATCGTCTAATCATATTCTTGTTTAATTTTTTAGGTCGGCAAATGTACAATATTTAGTTGAAATCAACAACAATTCCTCCGCCAATAACCAAATTATCTCGATAAAAAACCAATGGCTGACCAATGGCCGGTGCCCATGCAGGGTCGTTCGTGGTGACGATGTAGCCACGTGGACTCTCCGCTATGCGTACGGGAAGCTCGGGGTTGCGGCCTATGCCCCTGATTTTGATGGTTATGTCGCTGGCGGTGAGTAGCTCCTCGCGACAGACGATGTTACACTCAGCAACGGTTAAAGTGTTGTGGTATAGTCGGCTGTTGTCGCCCACGACGATGTTGTTGAGCGCAGCATCTATGCCAATGACACGCTTACCCTCGGGTATGCCTACGCCGCGACGCTGTCCGATTGTGTAGCGGGCTATGCCGTTGTGTGTGCCGCAGATGTTTCCTGCTTCGTCAACAATGTTGCCTTCGTGCATCGCTATGTTATGGTTGCGTAGGAAATCGGCATAGGGTAGTCCCTGAAGGAAACATACACCCATGCTCTCGCTCTTATCCTTAAACGCGCTCTTTACCTCGCTCTTTATGGCGTTGCCCATGGGCGTGATGGCGCGGGATAGAACCTCCTGTGTCAGTCCCCAGAGGTAGTATGACTGATCCTTGGCGGAATCCAAACCCTTGGCAACATAATACAAACCATCGCGCTGAATGATGTTGAAGTAGTGGCCCGTAGCAATATGCTCAATGCCGCGTCTGTCGGCCTCATTAGCAAGAATTTTCCACTTGATTGCTGTGTTGCAGCGTGTGCATGGTGCAGGCGTGTGGCCAGCGGCATACTCGCGGCAGAAGTAGTCGATAATCTCGCGCTTGAACTCCTCGCGTGCATCATAGGCGAACCATTTAATGCCCAACTCCTCGGCTTTGCCTCGCGCCTTCTCTATCATAGAGGTGTCGCCCATGGTGTCGATGGTGAGCGCCACGACACGATAACCCTCCTGTGTGAGTCGTTGTGCCGAGGTGCAGCTATCTATGCCTCCACTAAAACCCAATAAAACACTCTTCATACCTGTGTGTAGTACATAAATATAATAAATAGAGGTTGTCACATAAGCGACAACCTCTATCGTTATTCGTTTGACTCCACCCTTTGTGCCTCGAAGTACTCGGGCTTGGTGTCCTTTACGAAATCAACCATTTCGTTCAAACCATCAATAAACTTCCCGAAGTCCTCCTTGTAGAGGTACATGTGGTGGCGCGAGTAACTTGTCGAGCCATCATCGTGAGTGCGTCGTCGCGACTCGGTGATGACAAGATAGTAGTCGTCTGCCTGTGTTGCCTTAACGTCGAAGAAATATGTGCGTTTACCTGCGCGAATTGCCTTTGAGCGAATAATATCGCCATATTCATCGTGCTCGTGTTGGAAATTAATATCCGAGGCCATAATATATGAGTTTTAGTTGTATGTTTTACATTTTGTCCGTAACGAAGGTAGAGATTATTTGATAAAAAACCAAATTTTTACTCTAATTTCTACAACTAAAAAAACTCTTCGATCTACTGTTTGTTTCGACCTATATGACTTAAAGTGCTCTTTTGGAACAATTTACCCTCGATTATATCCAGTGCATAAATATGTGCTTCGTCGCGTGTGCAACCATACATTTTATAGTATAAATCCCCACCAAAAACCTCCTCAGCCACTTGTGCGGTGATAATCGCTATGATCTCATTGAGTCCTTCACTGTCGTTCACGGCTTCGGGCTCTATCTCCTCAACAAGGTCCTTAAGAAGTGCAATATCTCTTGCGTTGAGAGCAAAATTTTGACCATATTCCTTTGGTGTAGGGTAGTGGCTCAGGAACTCTTCGATGGGCATGTTGTCAAAGTGATTAACGATGACCTGCTCAATAATATTGTTCTCGAGTACCACCTTTGTGAATGGATGCAGGGCTGTGGTGTCTGCATCGATATATATGTCTGGCGATATGCCGCCGCCACCATAGACCTTGCGTTGGAGTTTCAGGGTGGTGTAGATGAGCGAATCGGGGATTGAGGTTGTATCGCGGCGATTGTAGCGCTCCGTGTCAGCGATGTACTTTTCGCGCTCGCCATTGGTATATGGACGCTGTATGACACGACCCGATGGTGTCTTGTAACGAGCAATGGTAATCTTCATGCCCGATTCATCCTTGAACTTTACGAGTCGCTGCACCAGTCCCTTGCCATAGCTGCGACGTCCGACTATCGTTGCGCGGTCGTGGTCCTGAAGTGCACCTGCAACAATCTCGCTTGCCGAGGCAGTATGCTCGTCTATAAGCACAACGACGGGTATGTCTGCATACTTGCCATCTTGCGAAGCCTCGTATGTGGTTGTATTTTTGCGTCCCTCAACCGTAACGATTACGTCACCACGATTCAGGAAGAGCTCCGTAAAACGTATTGCCGATGGTAGTAGTCCTCCGATGTTGCCCCTGAGGTCGAGGACGATAGCATTGGGGCGTGCCTTGAGCTCCTTGATTGCGGCGCGAAACTCCTCGGTTGTAGTCTTGCTAAGGAAACTCTCTACGCGAACATAGGCGATGTCGCCGTCGTGCATATACGATGCTCCTATGGCGCTTGTGGGGATGTCGTCGCGTATGACATCCTTGGTTATAATCTCTCCGTTGCGTAGTATTGATAGGGTAGCGGTGCTGCCCTTCTTGCCACGCAAAAGCTCCACAACCTCATCGCGCTCTACGCCTATGAGTGATGTGCCATTAACAGAGAGTATGCGGTCGTTCTTTTTGAGTCCTGCGCGCTCCGAGGGCGATGACTTGAGTGTGCGTGTGATGATGACTGTGTCGCGCAGTGTGATAAAGTTGGAGCCTATGCCCGAGAACTCACCCTTGATGCCCTCGTTCATCGCCATGAACTCATCGCGGGTCAGATATACTGAATGTGGATCAAGCTCCTTTAGTGCCGAGTCGATAGCCTCTGCCACAAGTGGTTCGAGGTCTATGTCGTCGATGTAGTTGTTGTTGAGATAGTGAAATGCCTGGCTCAACTTTTCGAGTTGCTGCTGGTTGTGCTGCTGGGCATAGCCAGCCCAACAGCACACCATGCAACACATCGTAATGAGAAGTCGGTGCATACTTATTTAATATGCTCTGCAACCTCCTCGAAGCGCACCTTGGCCTGCTCACCTGTGCGCATATCCTTGATAGTGGCGATGCCCTCTGCGAGCTCCTCTGAGCCGATGATAACGACATAGGGGATAGCACGACGGTTGGCATACTCCATCTGCTTTTTCATCTTTGCAGCCTCGGGGTATATCTCTGCCGCTACACCATTGTTGCGGAGAGTACTCATGATGCGCATAGATGCCTCCGCTTCTGCCTCGCCGAGGTTGATGAAGAGCACCTTTGTTGAGCATGCAAGCTCCTCGGGGAAGAGGTTGAGACCGAGCATAACATCGTAGATGCGGTCGGCACCGAATGAGATACCCACGCCCGACATGCCAGGCATGCCGAAGATGCCTGTGAGGTCGTCGTAGCGGCCACCACCCGAGATAGAGCCGATGGCGAAGTCGTTTGCCTTAACCTCGAAGATAGCACCTGTGTAGTAGTTCAAACCGCGAGCCAATGAGAGGTCGAGCTCGGGTGTGAGTGCTATGCCCAAGCGCTCTACATGGCCGAAGATGGTGCGCATCTCCTCGATACCGAGCATACCTGTCTCCGAAGAGCCAATAACCTCGCTCAACTTGCTAAGTTTTTCGTCATTAGTACCGCTGAGTTCAAGAATTGGTTGAAGCTTATTGATAGCCTCGTCGTCGATGCCACGCTCACGCAATTCGTTCTTCACGTTGTCAAGACCAATCTTGTCGAGCTTGTCGATAGCAACGGTGATATCTATCATCTTGTCGGCATGACCGATGCTCTCGGCGATACCGAACAGGATTTTGCGGTTGTTCATCTTGAGTGTCACCGAGATGCCGAGCTTCGCAAATACGCGGGCAACGATATCTACCAACTCCACCTCGCTAAGCAGCGACTTTGAGCCGATAACATCCACGTCACACTGGTAGAACTCGCGGTAGCGACCCTTCTGTGGACGGTCAGCACGCCATACTGGCTGAATCTGGTAGCGCTTGAAGGGGAATACTATCTCGTTCTGGTGCTGCACGACATAGCGTGCGAAGGGAACAGTGAGGTCATAACGAAGACCCTTCTCCGAAATCTTTGATGCCTGACGAAGTTCATCCTCCGAGAGCTTTGCACCGTAGTCGCCCGAGTTGAGAATCTTGAAGAGGAGCTTGTCGCCCTCGTCGCCATACTTGCCAAGCAGCGTTGAGAGGTTCTCCATGGATGGAGTCTCCAATGGTGCGTAGCCAAAGAGACGGAATACGCCACGAATGGTGTCGAAGATATACGTACGGCGCATCATCTCCTCGGGAGAGAAGTCGCGCGTACCCTTAGGTATTGATGGTTTCTGTGCCATATCTATTACTGCTCTGCCAAAAGTTTCTTATACTTAACACGCTTAGGTGTTGTATCCTCGCCCTGAGCCTTCTTCCATGCCTCGTACTCCGAGTATGAACCCTCGTAGAATACAACCTTCGAGTCACCCTCGAATGAGAGGATGTGGGTTGCGATACGGTCCAGGAACCAACGGTCGTGCGAGATGACTACTGCACAGCCTGCGAAGTTCTCGAGACCCTCCTCCAATGCACGGAGTGTGTTGACATCGATATCGTTGGTAGGCTCATCCAAGAGGAGTACGTTACCCTGCTCCTTGAGTGCCAATGCCAAGTGGAGGCGGTTACGCTCACCACCCGACAACACACCGCACTTCTTCTCCTGGTCTGCGCCGTTGAAGTTGAAGCGGCCAACGTATGCACGAGCATTAACCTGGCGGTTGCCCAACTGGATGAGGTCGCTATTCTGTGAGATAACCTCATAGACAGTCTTCTCGGGGTCGATAGACTTATGCTGCTGATCTACGTATGCGAGCTTTACTGTAGGACCTACGCGGAAGCTACCTGATGTAGGCTCGTCGAGACCCATAATCATGCGGAAGAGGGTAGTCTTACCTGTACCGTTGGCACCGATAACACCCACGATGCCTGCGGGTGGAAGTGCGAACTCGAGGTTCTCATAAAGTACACGGTCACCAAAGGCCTTGGTTACGCCCTGAGCCTCGATGACGAGGTCGCCCAAACGTGGACCATTGGGGATGTAGATCTCGAGCTTCTCCTCGCGCTCTTTAGTGTCGGCATTCATAAGCTTGTCGTAAGCCGAGAGACGTGCCTTAGACTTAGCATGACGGCCCGAAGGTGACATGCGCACCCACTCAAGCTCGCGCTCGAGGGTCTTGCGACGCTTGCTCTCCTGCTTCTCCTCCATAGCCATGCGCTGAGTCTTCTGCTCCAACCAGCCTGAGTAGTTACCCTTCCATGGAATACCCTCGCCACGGTCGAGCTCCAAAATCCAGCCTGCAACGTTGTCGAGGAAGTAACGGTCGTGGGTTACGGCAATAACTGTACCCTTATACTGCTGGAGGTGCTGCTCCAACCAGTCGATACTCTCAGCATCGAGGTGGTTGGTTGGCTCATCGAGGAGCAATACGTCGGGCTGCTGCAAAAGAAGACGGCACAACGCTACACGACGACGCTCACCACCCGAGAGAACATTAACGGGCTGGTCGCCATCGGGACAGCGCAACGCATCCATTGCGCGCTCCAAAACGCTATCGAGCTCCCAACCATTCACCTGGTCGATCTTCTCGTAGAGCTCGCCCTGACGCTCTACAAGACGTGCCATCTCGTCGTCGTCCATAGGCTCGCAGAGCTTCATGTTGATATCCTCATACTCCTTCAAGAGGGCTACGGTCTCTGCTGCTCCCTCCTCAACAATCTCCTTGACGGTCTTTGTAGGGTCGAGCTGAGGCTCCTGCTCGAGGTAGCCTACGCTGTAACCAGGAGAGAATACCACCTCGCCCTGGAAACTCTTGTCTATGCCTGCGATAATCTTCATAAGGGTAGATTTACCCGAACCGTTAAGACCGATGATACCGATCTTAGCGCCATAGAAGAACGACAGGTAGATGTTGTTCAAGATTTTCTTGTTGTTGTTGAGCACCTTGCTCACACCAACCATGGAAAATATAATTTTCTCGTCTGCCATAATTTATGTTGTTTTATTGTATTTCGCTAATAGTTTGCAAATATACGAAAAAAAAATGACAACTACGAATCGAGACCCGAGAAAAGTGTGCTCATTAAGGAATAGCACGAAGCAAACTCTTGTTCAACCTTAAAAAATAGATAAAAAAGAACTCAAAGAGGTTTTATATCGAATATTTTTTCTATATTTACAAAAATATTAAGAGCTTGAATTTTTACCTGAAACCAATATGAAATATTTTACACTATTCTGTGTTGCGGCTCTTGCTGTAGCGTGCGGCTCACCACAAAAAAAGACGGAAAATAAGTCCACTACAGAAGAAGAGCCTCGCGAGACTGTGCTCGGAGACTTTAATGGTGATGGAAAACAAGAAAGTGCAATGTTATTCCAGCTATCTGGAGACGATACTAATGTGTGTAATGTCTGCTTTAGTAGTGACTCAATCAAGCCTATAGAAAGTAGTATGATAGAGTTTTCTGCAAAGTATATGACAAATGAGGGTGATTTGAATAATGATGGTGCCGATGACATTGGTTTGTTCTTACACAGTGGCGAATCATACTGGGGTACATATGCAGTCTACTCATACGCTGGTGGCGAATGGAAAGAGTTATTAAGTTACGGACATAATCCAGGTTGGAATGACGTGCCGATACAGGAACTTGTGAGTAAACATCCAAGTAGGTCTTATTGCGTAATTATCAAGGAAATAAGCCTTGATCAACCAGAAATGCTTGAGCGCGTCATAGAACTATAGTATTAAATGGGTATGGAAGCGTTTATCAATTTAGTATATGTAAATTGCGTTAGTCAATAAATGTCTTAAAATGTATTAAATATGGTACTAGAGTTTTATTCAAAATTTGATTTGAAGGTTGTAGATGTTGATGATAATATTGAAACTAAAGTATTTGACGATGGAGTTTTACTCACATTTACCGGAGAAGAGAATGGTCTATTCTTTCCATATGAGAATGGATCTAACACTATGCCAGTACCGATGCGTTGTGTGCTAGAAGATGAAGCTATACCTTTGGTAAAATATATTGTAGAGAAATACGATTTATTAATTGGCGCTGTTGACAATTTTTACAAGGTGGCATCACGCTGCGCGTGCTTCATATATTGCGAAGATGAAGAAATTTCTGATGCGGCTATTGAAGATTATGCGACACTTGAGATGCTTGCTTACGCTGATGTGTATGGTTGGTCGGCTGAGTTTATAGCTCATCTCAAGACAATTCGCAAAGCAGCCAGAGAGAAGCTATGCGTAAAGGATAGTTATGCGGTTGGAGATGTCGTAGAGTTCAATTTTTGTGACGACGAGATGATATATTCGCAACATGGTAAGGTTATCTATGTTGATAAGCTACACGCTATCGTTCACGTAACAGCCAGAACTAAACAACTAATGGGTCTTAACAGAAACTCTATGCCTCACGATGAAGTTTCTAAAATCATTGGTCAACCCATCGAAACCATCATAAAACATGATTACGATGAATTTATAGATATGATGGACCCTGCTTCATATTTGGCAGTATCCGCATTTGCATCGTATGCCTGGATTAATCCGAATTGGATATTTGAATAGGATTGCTGTAGATGAATTAAATTTGGCAATGATATAGTTTCTGACATAACAAAATTAATAAAGAGGAGGTGTTTGCCTCCTCTTTTACTTTTGTCTATTATATAAGAAATCGCATGTTTTTTCTAATCGTTTAATATGTTTGATGACATCATCAATGATGTTATTTACAAGATGTCTATCAATTGTTAAGGTGTCAATGCAGGCTAAGTTTTATTTCATTCTCCTTGCTGCCACAGTGTAAAGCTAGGGGAACAACTATAATATTTCTGGGTAGTTTTCTCCTAATCCAAATTTCCTGTATCATTTCCATACCGAGGAATTTCTACGATGATAAATGATAATCTTTATAGCAATATCATATATGATTTGTTAGAGTTGCATGATGGCACTAAAGCGAAAGTGGCCCATACTCATCTCGTTACCGCTTGCCTTGAATGTGTAACAGTTCTTAATAATATTCAGTATTCAAAACTCCGTCAAAAATAGAAAAACATTATTTTCTTCGGATGGAAGAGCTATCTATCGAAAATCCATAATAGTATTCTCTCCCATAATTTGGGTTGGAATTTTTTATTATTGTAGTTAACTCCTTTGAATTTAATAATATCAATGTTAAATTCTTTCTTTAATCGTTTTGCTTGTCGCTTGAAATATCTTCCGTGCCCCAGCAATCCATCATGCTTACGGCCATCAATTCTATAGACATACATATGCACCATTTCGTGAACTAAAACAATTTTTAGTAGCTCTTTAGTCCATATTACTGACGTGCCAATCCAGATTTTATCAATTGGTTTTCCTTTTTTATCCTCTTTAGATTGATACCATCCTAAATAAGAGTGGCCTTTTGTGAAGAATGAAAAACCACACTTTCCTAATTCGCCATGGAAAAATTTATCGTTATACTCTGTGAATAAGCTGTTTAGCAACTCTTTTGTGACAGCCATAAATATATGTTTAACTTGTCAAATCGGAATTATATCGAGCTCTATCAGGAGTGATACCGCCGCCGTTGTTTGAAAATTTCGACATGGCCTACCGACAGAGCCCTTTTTGCGCTAGTATGGTTTGCCTACCATATCATCCACAATGACACTATGCATTAAATGGTTGGGATTTTGGACTACCTGGTGTTTTATATTTTTTATTTTGCGTTATCAATCATTCCCTTGCTACCCAAGTATGACACAGAACGTGAGGCGGTCGTGCAGGCAATCTCCAAACACTTACGCACGATGTCGGTGGTCATCAGCGAGATTGAGAGGATGTCTCTTTCGCATAGGCTAGCGATAAACTGGCTTGTAGTCCAGTCGCCAGCACCCTCCCAGTCGACAACATTGTCGTTCGGTACGGAAGCGACCTTTATCCAACCCTGACCGCAGAGGTTAAACTCAAGGCCTTCTGCACCCATTGTGCGGATGAAGAGTTTGTCGGTGTATTGTGACGTGAAAGATGTATCATCCACTTTCTCGTGGCTGAATTTTACGATATCACTTACCTCGACAGCTTTCAGAAACTTATTCTTGTCAGCATCGCTCTCCGGTTCAAAATATATAAGTGTACCTCGCTTACGCAGTTCGGCTGCCAGATAGCGGAGCCCTGCCTCTGCTGCATCGAAGAAGAAGATGTCGGGTGTAAAGTCCAGGCTTTCCATGAGGGCGGGAGCCTCGTCACGCACACGAAGGAATCGACGCTTTGGGAAACGGCTACCGGGCGAAGTTGCTCTAAACGATACGGTATGCTTGCCCGTTGTCTTATCTCGCTTGTGAGTGCAGCGAAGCAATGTAGTGCCTCCGCTTGCACTATTCTCCACAAATCTCACATCTGCACCATATCGCTCGAGGTCGCTTTTTATCTGTACGCCCTGATCCGATATGTCGAGATGAGCAATCGGGAATGTCTGCACGCCAAGATAAGCAAGCATACAAGCCACATTACCGCAAGTGTTGCCAACGGTTTCTGTGACTATAGTTTCTGTAAACTTATTACTCTTGCCTATAACAAATCCATTAGGATAGTCGCGAGTTACAATAGTATCAAGAGCGAAGTTTCCGCTAAGTAGACAGGTCTTCTTCATGGAAATTAGTTTTATGGATTATAAGTTTTTGGAAACAAGTTATCATAAAGGTATTTATCGCAATCAACTATACCTATTGACTCCATAGCCTTCTCTGCTGATGTGAATCCCTCGCCAATGACAGTATATTCTGGCATCGGGAATTGTGTTACCTTCACCAGTTTCCATCCGTTGTGTTGCTTGCACGCGGCATAACCATAATCATTCCAATCAGCCCAATTGCAATATATCTTTATTTCGCTATATATAAACGGGTCTTTGTCAGGCGAGAAGTATGCACCACCTTGCATTCCAAAACAATGATGTAACACAAAAAGCCCCTTTTTATCGCCACGCTCAATAACAAAAATTGCTCCAATTATAGAATCATTTATTCCATATAGATCAACTGCATCATACTCTTTTACGCCGATAATCTTGTCCTTCCACGTAGAGTCCAATTCACCTGTATATGGAGAATGAAGATTCATAAACCAACCGCCATCTACCTGATATATAATATCTCTAGAATCTAGTTTAGTTATATTGCAAAGATATGGCTACAAGTCCTCTATAGTTTTCTGTGTATCAGGATCCTCGTAACCCTGGAGAAGAATGGCAGATGCTTTATCCGCATTATGGACAATATCGCGGAGTTGACTATTTAATGCGTCATCATATGATGGGTGAGTTGTTTTATTCTTTATGCTCATATGAAAACGAATAGCAAGATACTCCTCTTGTGACAATGCTAAACCCAATTCCATGAGCATGATTGCAGAGCGTATACCATGTCCCTTAGTGTCGCGCATTCCGCTACAACCACACATGTCGTGAAGCAGGGTACATATTGCCAGACTATCAGCATCCAACTTCTGTGAATTGGGATTGTTCGCACAACGTTCTGCGTCTAACCTCAATGCAATTTGATAGGTCTGCCAAGCATGGTCTGCTAGACCACCAGGGTCCTTGTGATGGCGGTGGCAATGATAGTCGAAGAAGCCGTTTTGCTCCATATAGTCAATGACCCTCTCGATATTCTTACGCTTTGTTGCGCGGAGACGGTCAATAATTGATTGCTTTATGTTATATAACATTTGTTTTTAAAGGTTGTTCTAATATTTATACAGAAATCTTGAGTCGCGATACATGTCACGCGAAATAGGGGGTATATTCTCAATCTTTGTATATCCATCCCATATGTGAGTATTGTCGGCACAAAGTACATATTGTGATCTTATCCCGCTTTTCTCGATAATCTCATCTAGTATACCACCTTTGCCAAACTTATCATAGTTACAGCCAAAACCGTGATCTTGCAACAAAACTAACCATGGTGCTTTTTTATATTCCCCACAAAACAACTGAAGGTAAGTTGCTATGCCATCTGCACAAAGAAATGTAATTGCAAATCTCTCTGCACCCCAACAATCATCTCTATTGTCATCTCTTTCCAAGATTTCTGTAAAACAATACGGTTGCTCTGGTTTGAATGCCATGGGGTTGCGGCCCTGAAGTCTATTGAGATGCATACTATGTGGTCCATTTGGAACAAGATCTTTCTCTTGCCACTCTATTCTACCTATGCTGTGATATCCATATATAGAGTGAGGTCGTGCCAAATGTCGAATAAGATCACCTTTTGCAAGGAGATAGTCTACATACAAAAATGAGTGTATAGTGTGAGATCTATTGCCAATTTCTATTAGTGTGCCATCATACCCACTCCCAGGATAGTAACCTATTCGGCTAGACATAACATCCGAGAAATCAACCTTACTCACCTTTGTATAATTTTTAATCCATAGAGGTATTTCTTCCTTATACTGAGTAAGATATGAAATTAATTTTGTCTTATGATCAAACATATCTCTATATAATTATTGAAATAGGAAATATCTTCCTAGTCTTAAACTTTCAGTATTGGTCTGTTAAAAAGGTGCATATCCTCGGGTAGTCTGTAATCAAGTTTGCCTCCATTGTCGCGGAGTTGGGCGAGTAGTTTTCCGAGTACATTGCAACCAAAATAATACTTCTTGCCTTCCAACTCAATGAGTCGTGCACCCCAAAAGAGATTTGAAGCATAGTTCGTTCTGGTAGCATCCTCAACGGGGAGTTTGCCACGACAAGCAAACAAATCTTTGCGGAATAGTGCATTGTCACGATATTTGAGCATCAGACAATACTTCATCCACTCAGTCTGAATCTCTTTCCAGTCTTTGCGCTGTAAATCCCTGAACTTGGCTTTATACTCCGACTTCTTGCGAGCATCTACGCGACAGCCCTGCCATAGATTGTCTTTGAGCCAATTATGTGCTTCGTCACTATCCATTCGTGCCATAATGTACAGTACTTCAAGCTGACGGAAAACAAAATCACCATATCTCAAATAGTTCGCAGGGTCTCTCTTCGGAATCATCGCCATATTATCAAGTTGATAGAACGGCGTACCCTGTTTGGTTATAAATGGAATGCACTGTTCAGCTGGGTAGAGCCCTAACTTCTGTATCTCAGAAAACTCCTCCTCGCTTTGAGGTATAAGCGCATCCACATTGACAACAACATCCGATAAGTCGTCACGCAACATTGTGTCGCTCAAACGGGCTATGATGTACTGAATCTTTGACATAATTCAAACTCATTATATTCCCAACGATTTACTCGTCTTTATCAGATTCAGTAATTGGTTCCAATTCAAATCCGTACTTGTTTTTATGTAACTTATAGCAAGTATAAGGATTGGGATATATGTCAAGATAGTAGATTGGCAAACGATTATAAATACCGCCTCTTCGGATTTCGCAATCGCCATCGGTTCCTTCTACTATTTTATCATTTGGGACATAGAGCATTCTACCATCCACCTCATAGGCAACAACCTCATCAATTTTACGATTATACCATATGGGGCCATCAAGACAATCATCCAGATACTCTTGCAGCTCGCTATATCCCGCAGACAAGGAGTTACAGATATAATTTAATTCCTGTGAGTCGTCCAATATATACTCATTCTTCTTCCCCTTTACCTTTTTTAACTTGTAAATAGAGAATTTCTGTGCCATAACAATCAATTTATTAAAGTATCATTCCGTTTTTAGAATATATCTTCAGGAAGACTATATTCGAGAGAGCCTTTATCGCGCAACTCCATCAGCAGGCGACCCATAATGTTTTTGCCGTAGAATTCGTTTGTGGCGGTATCGAGAACTGCACCCCACGAATCAGGTTTCTTTTTGCGGTTGGACTCATCCTCTACGATATATTTGCCCTTGCTGCGTTCCAACTCGTTGCGGAACGCCTCGGAATTATCGTACTTATGATTGAGGCAGAATCGCATCACATCAACTGCAATCTCACGCCAGTCACTACGCTCAATACCTCGCTTGGCAAATGTCTTTGCCTTCATCTTGAGAGCCATGCCGGGAGATACCTTGAGATACTCGGCTCGCTCGGTCTCGCTATTGAGACGAATGTAGTGAAACATCTGCTCAACACAGGCAAACTTAATTCCGTTTACCATCATTGGTGTTTTTGCAAAATTGGAGAAGATTCCCCACTCGGCAGCCGTCGAGGTAAAACCAATGGTCTGCTCAGCCGGATAGTGCTCGATAATATCGTATTCTTGATAGAGCATTGATTTATCTTTTATTGCTAAATACTAGTATTGTTCCCTTCTTATTGTAGACATCTCCATCCTTCATAGAGAATAACGAACATTCATCAGTAACAACTACCTCCTTGATGTTCTTGTTGTTTTTGATTCTATTCATATGCTTTCGCTTGATATATGATGGTAGAATAATCTTATCAGTCACAATATCTTCTACAAACATCTCTAAATAGTCATAATGTCTAGTACAAATACGACTACTATATACAGGGCCACAATGAGAATATCCCAAGCATATATTTTCCTCCTTATCCTCCACGATAAACTCAGCATCGGATAAATCAATAACTTCGAAATGTTTATAGCCAAACATTTGTGTCAAATCGCAGGTTATCTTTCCCTCGATTTTAATCTCATTATACTTTGTGTATCCGCCGCATAAATATAGAGACATGATCTCTTTTTGATCTAAAACATCCATAACTTACAGATTAATATTGTTACTTTATTCTTATTTCCGAGCCTTCAATCAACTTGTTATTAGCGTCACACTCGACTTGCTCAATTTTAATAATTTTAATGTCGTTTTCGTTGAGCACCGCGCGGTTAGTCTCGCCATCGGGTTTTGTCTGCGACTGTGGCCACGCGAGAAAAATAATACCCACGCTATTTAGAAACTGTGATACCGCATTTTCGGCAGCGGCATCAGCCTTGGCTGTCATCTTTTTTACTGTGGTGCGCTGACCGGTTAGCAAATTACCAAGATATTTTCGAAAGAGCTTGCCTGCACTTTTAACCTCTTCGGGGATAGATTCGTTAATAGCCTCCTCGACACGAGCGACAATAGCTGAATTTACAGCCTTGCACGAAAAGATATGGTTATCCTCGGTAAGCATAGGCACTTCGACCGTGTAGACAAAACAGGACTTTTTATCATTAGCCTTTGCAGCCTTCGACGCATAAAGCGCGGCGGTTTTGTAACTTGATGTTATGTAGATACCTTGTCCAAATTTAGACTTGCCCTCGCCAGATCCCAAAAATGAGAGCGAGAACTTGTCAAAAAGATGACAACTACCATGATATAGGATTTCAGTTTTGTTCATATCTTTATATTGTTACAATAGTTTGTTGTCTTGCTACTTCTCACAGGTTATGGTCTTGGTATAGTTCATACAGTTGCATTCCTTCACTTTCGACCACCATTGCTCTATGTCTAGTGAAGAGAAACCATGGTATTTGCGTTTAATATTCTTGAACTTGTTGTCAAACGAAGAGCGTCGCATTCTCACCTCTCCGGTATAGCGAATCTCGTATCCCCAAAAGCCAATCCAATCAACCACCTCTTTCTCTGTGTTGCTTCTGCCCCCAAAGGAATGGTTTTCTTGATTTATGTTCCCAAAGAATTGAACGCACTCCCACGCTGTTTACGCGGCGGAATTCCTTGTTGTGCAAATATAAGGCTATTTTATTTAAGTACCCAATAATTTACTTTATAGTAATTGTATAATTAACCTCATCGTCCCGACATGCATCAAGATCCAAGCCTACGCGCTCTGCAACGAACTCGTGATCGTGTTCACAAACCCAATCATAATAGTGATTTAGTGTATATCTATTATACTTATATTCGGCATCAGGATCACCTTCCCAATTATAAAAATCACTTTCGTTTATGTCCTTAAATGAGTCTAGTTTATCTTTTAACTTATCTAATAAAGCAAGCGTTGTATCCACACAAAATTTAAGAGCTTTTAAGTTGATCTCTCTTGATTTAACTTTGTTGACGACATCTTCAAAAGTTGGAGGCGTATATAATCCAGCTTTGATATCTTTATCCTTAGAGTTTTCTAGACTCTCTTCAAGAAACTCATTATAGGCCTCATAGATCCAATACTCCTCGACCATATAATAGAACTCCTCGGAGAGTTGCTCGTGCAGCGACTCTAATGCAGTATCTCCACCCTCAATAGTAGCTACGATATCCTCTACAGTGATTTTTTCTTTACCGAATTTCTTCAGAACCTCTAATTCGTTATCCGAAACTTCTATTTCTTCAGTTTTATTACTGCTATGACATTGGAATCCACAACTATAACCATAAACTGCATCGAATTCTACAGTAATCTTTGCCATAAGTTTTCTTCATTAAGAGGGTTTGTGTATCAAAGATATGAATTTTTTATGAATATGTTATTATCGAACAGATAAATTTTAACTCTTTAATGGTTGAAATATCATCCTTCGAGGAAAAAAAACTCCCCACGAAATATCTACTTCTGCTTCATATAACCAAATGCACATTGGCTACACTTGAAGTTGGCTATGATAACAGCCGGTATATTACTGCCTTACAGACTCATATCCTCTTTGTCTGAAACATTTAGAGTCTTCTCAATCTCACTCATTCGCATCAAATTCCATAAGAAATAATCAGGCTTGGATTGCTTGTCTGCCAATGTTAGAATTTCAAAAAGATTGAAAGCTACAAAATTTATGAGGTCGTCTGTTACAAGCAGATCGTACATAAGGTGTTCATACTCCTCCCACATTAACGTAATATCCGACGAAGCAGTAATTGGCAACAACACTGTTTTGTTTTCAACCGGATGTGCGACATAGAACCACATAGGGTGCATATTCTTTCGATAGGCGGCATTGCAGTCAAAGAACAAGTCGTAGCGAAACCCCGAGATTGATGCTGGAATATATAGGTAATCATCCATATCCTCATCACACATAGTCACAACATCATAAGGAAGTCCAAAGGATGGTGCTATAGCTTTGTGTTCCACTGCCTCATATAGCTCAAGCTTCGATTTTAGATTATATATATTCTTCTCAGACACTGGTAGTGAGCAAGGCATAATTTCGGTGATATGCCTCAAATCTTTATTGTAATCAGTTCCAAACTCCAAAAATCTATATCTATGAGTATCATCAGTTTTTTCGTCTTGCAATATACCTATGTAAACACTATTGCCTACAATGCGTTCGTACACCTCTCCGCTGTGCAACACACTTTTTGCTCCGTTGCTAATCCACCGTGTGCCATCGGGTAGATATATGACGGCATCAATGGCATCACTATTAGGGTTGGTTATCTCTGTATCGCAGTTGTATGTATAGATGCCGTATCGATACACCTCTTTCCATGTCTTTGAGGCGTACTCCATTACCAATCGTCGTACTGCAGCCTCAGCCTCAGCAAACTCGGTATAATAATATTTAGCATCAGTGTATATGTCGAACGGGTATTTTCGTTCACCTTTTCGGCAAATCACGCGAAGTTCGTATATTATGTTTTTGCCCATAGTCTAAAAACCTATTCTTTTTCGATTATCACCATACTTCCCCAGTACCTCGGTGTCGCAGTGTCCCATAAGTGTGTTCAGCGTGAAATCCTCTCCAGTGATGATTTTGCTCACAACACTTTTACGTGCTATATTCTCAATCTGACCGCCACTGAAGTCGTACTTCGATGCCAATGCCAAAGCATCCTCATCAGACAAGCCTGCAAGCATTGTCTGCCATATAGCACTCTTGACCTTCACTGTTGGCTTCTCGAATTCTATCTTATATAGGAATCTTCGTTCAAAAGCAGGGTCCATATTGCAGGTAAGGTTGGTGGTGGCTATCAGGATGCCATCGAGTTTCTCGATCTCCTCGAGGATGATATTCTGCATCGAATTCTCCATCTTGTCCACCGAGCGTTGTACATTCTCCAATCGCTTACCGATAATAGCATCCGCCTCATTGAAGAGTAGTATAGGTGCGACATCTGACTCGTCGACCAGTCGGCGGTAACGAGTAAAAATAGCCTTTATATTCTTCTCACTCTCTCCAACCCACATACTCTTGATATCGGAGATGTTGACCTGTATCAGGTTTCTACCCGTAGCACGCGCCAACTGCAACACAGTCTCGGTCTTGCCCGTACCCGGCGCTCCGTGGAAGAGGCAAGCAAAACCTTTTCGGAAGCCCTGATTGACGAGCTCGTTGCGCACCTCCTCAAATCGAGCCGGCTGCAACAACGCTGCGAGTTGGTCGATAGCAACCTTCTCCTTATCGTTGTAGTACAACTGCTTTGGAGTGATAGTTGTGTGGTTAACAATATCCTTTGTAGAAGAGGTTGCAGTCTCTAACTCCAGCTCAGCAAGCATATCCTTTACTACCCAAGGTGTGAGCTCGTAACTATCCTTTGTCCTTTGCCCGCCTGACCTCGAAATACGAAGTAGACCATTCTTAATAAGGCCATTTGTACCTAATGCTAGTGCCTTGCGTTGAGTACGATATACTGAGAGGTCACTATACAACTTTCTAAAGTTGTCAGGAACCATTGTTTCGTATCCATCGCATACTACCATATTGCACACCCAAAAGAATAACATCTTCTCTTCTGTAGAAAGACGTTCCTCTTTGCTCTTCCATCTTTTTATCATCGGGAGTTTATCATTCTGTTTTATAAGGTCGTCAACGCGCATACATAGTGTCTCGTAATCTATGCGTCGATTACAACGAGCTGAGACGATTTTATTGAGAGCACTAAACCAATCCTCTGCACTCTCTACGGTTGAGCTACGATAGCAAATAGCACAATCCTGCTGCAATGAAGTTATAGCCTCTTTTGTTACGCTATAACTTTTGTCAGTAGCATCCTCATCGAAATTTTCAATCAAATAGTTTCGGCGACAAAGCTCTTCGAGGTCTGCACGAAATGTCATCGCCTTAAGAGGTGTTATATCAAGACAACGAGCAATATCGAAAGTAGATATTTGATTGTCGTAATACATATCCATCACGATAGCATATGCAACAACCTGTTTTTCTGTCAAGCATAGTAAATCCTTGATATAAGCAATAGGGCGAGCCGCGGCTTCATAGATGCGTGGGTCGTTGTGTGAGTTTTTTACAACTTCAACGACCTGGCATACAGCACTAAGTAGAGTAAGTTCCTCCTCATTGTTAATCTCAACAGGAATCCAATCCATGTCATCCATAACATCGTTTTTCATTGCTGCTCTTCTTTTTGAAACTCTACCCATAATCCGTTATTCTTTATTAAATGTTGCTATAAATCGCATCCAATTTTCTTATGCGGTTCTTTATACTGTCTGTCAGAATGGGTGGCTCTAACACGATAAGTTGATCCATCTTTGACATTAGCAACTGTTCAAGCTCGTAGTTCAAAATACATTTAAGTCTAAAAAAGCGTCCGCCTTGTAATGCTGGATACTTCTCTCGTACTCTTTTGTCTTCCTCTCCCTTAATGTCACGCTGAGAGCCGTGAAGCGGCTTAGTCTTTACATATTGGTGTCCATCCTCGTTAACCCATAATAGGATATCTTCGGTTGGTCTGTCCTTATACATAGTAACGCCTACAATGTCGTCAAATCGGCTCTCAAGTTCCTCATCAGGCTCGATGTAGTCGATATGTGGCATTGGACAGAAATCGTCAATGCGATCCAGGGCAAAGTTGAGTATCGTGCCATCCTCAACTCCTACAATAAGGAACCAACGGTTGTTGTACTCCTTCAGCAGATATGGGAATACAACTACCTCCTTAACCTCGGGATTTTTGAATGTATGGTACTTCAATGCAATTACCTGCTTGTTAGAGATGGCTGTAAACAGAGAGCCAATAAGGTTTCTTCCCTCGAAGTATGGATTGCTGTCGAACTGTATAATTCGTCGGTGTTCTTTTATATCAAGTCGCTTTTTCAAGCTATCCAGCCACTCAAAAGTATCCAGACCGTCAAATTGGCCAATCGTATTAAGAACCTCAGATAGTAAGTTTTCCTCCTCCTCGGATAGTTTCTTTGTAAAGATAGAAAAGCCCTCTTCTGCATATCGAATACATTTTTTGCCGTGATACCATACGCGCTCTATTACTGCTTCGTATGGAGCACACTCCAGGGTGTTAAGATCTTTCTCGATACAGCGGCGAGATACCGGTTCCATACCGTCAAGTTCCAATGCCTCATTAACCTTTTCTAAAAGTTCCGAGATTGAGTAGTAGCGATTTCTGTTGGACAACAAACTGTCCAAGATCTTGTATCGCATAATAGCGTTCTTCTTTACCATATTATATAAGTTTTAGTGTTTGTTCTACTGTTTGCTGTGCAAAGATAGATTACGAGTACGCACTCTATGTTCGCAACGAAGTTAGTCATATTTTTTCTATCGACCAAACATTATGCGAACATAGTGTGCGTAATGTTTTTAAACCTTTGCAGTCGCAAAACAAGAGAATAGATTATCACCACCATATTACTTTAATCTTATGAACCATGTTGCAAAGCAAATAAAAGATTGCGCAATCAATGTTCGCAACCAGTCGCCAAAATAACAAAGATAAAATTTTATTCTATTGCGAACATAGTATTCGTAAACCATACATACTTTTGCACCAGAAAATCAGAAAAAGCAAATATTAACATTTAATACTTATAACATTATGACTACAATCAATCCTGCATTCATCACCTTAGCACAGAACTATTTGGCAACTAAGGAGCGTACTCCCCACTACGAGATTCGAAGCATTTCTGACTGCTGTCCTGCAGATGGATGGTGTAATCTCGAGTCCTTCTCAGATGAGGATATGACTAAGTTGCTTGCTTTACGCGAGAAGTATGGTAAGGATGACTTCTACAATCACCTCGACGAGGTGTTCGACGAGGATACATTGCACGACATGATCTATGGCTCGGAGACGATAGGCTTTGACCTAGATACAAAGTACTATATGTATAGCTTTACATATCACCAGGTGACACCAAGGGGATTGGTAACGGGCAAGGTAAAAATCAACCTTTGGGATGAGACCTATGTGCGATTGATTGCTCATCACCTGGAGAACAAGGACTTGACTATAAATAGCCTTAGATATGCGGACAAAGACCTATACGACATAGTGACACGTGGCGTCGATCAGAATTTCTGCTACGATGGAATCTACGAGGTCTGCGATCCTTATACCATAACAATGGATGAGGCAAGAGAGGATGCTCAGAAGATTCGTGAGCAGTATCCTGAGAAGTTTGGCAATATGCACGGAATGGTTGGTTATTTTATTTAAGCTTGCTTATGGATAGATTTCTATGTTCAAAACTTGCTTTGAAACACTTCTCTAGCAAGCGACATACGGTAGAGCATGAAGTGTTTGCCGGTAACAAGTTCGAGTTCAGGACATACGAGGTTCAGGTGGCTGTTTTCGGTGATGACTTCACCCAGCCACCGGTGACACAGACTGTACGAGTTCGTTTGTCTGATGATGAATACTTACTGTTACTGCAATGGCAACACCAGAGTCCTAATTTAGGTTTCAATGCGTGCTATGTAGAGTTGAGTGATATTAGTGCAACCATTGAGTGCCAGGTTGAGGATAAAATTTTTGGAGACAATGATATTGGAACATACGCTATATATCTTTCAGAAATCAGGCAGGATGTAGCTACCATCCTGCACAACCTGGAACAGACAATATAATTCACTATCTAACGGATAGGCAAAAAACGATAAATTGAAGTATTAACAAATAAACAATGTAGATATGAAAGAAGTAATCTGCCCACAGTGCCACACCGCATTCACAATTGACGAGAACAACTATGCATCTATCGTAAAGCAAGTTAGAGACGCCGAGTTTGAATCAGAGCTCGCTCGTCGCCTCGATGAGATTAGCGCACGCTTTGCCGAGAAGGTAGAGAATGTGAAACTACACTGCAAGGAGGAGTATGAGAGCGAACTTGCAAAGCAGCGAGTCGCTATCAGTGAGCGCGAGGGTCAGATTGCACAACTCAATGCAAAACTCGAAGGTGCAGATTTGCAATTGCGTTCGGCTCTTTTGGAGGAGCAGAACCGCATCAAGGACGAACTCTTTGCAAAGGATAATACTATCCTCAACCTCAAAAACATCATCGCTAGCGAGAAGCGTGAGGCCGAGAATAGAGAGAGGGGTATCCGCGAGCAGCATGAAAGAGAGTTGCTCAACGCCAAAGAACAGTTTGGCAACCAGTTGCGCTATGCCGAGGAGCAGATTGCCTTCTATCGCGATATGAAGGCGAAGCAGTCTACGAAGATGCTGGGCGAGACATTGGAGGAGCATTGTGCCATCGAGTTCGAGCAGTCTCTTCGTCCTCATATGCCTGAGGTCTATTTCGACAAGGACAACACCGTAGTAGAGGGTACAAAGGGTGATTTTATCTTCCGCGATTTTGTTGATGGCGTTGAGTATATCTCGATAATGTTTGAGATGAAAAACGAGGCAGATGAGTCTAAGACCAAAAAGAAGAATGTGGATTTCCTAGATAAGCTGGACAAGGATCGCCGCAAGAAGGGTTGTGAGTATGCCATTTTGGTCTCGACGCTGGAGAGTGACAACGAACTCTACAACCAGGGAATTGTGAATATGTCGCATCGTTACGAGAAGATGTATGTAGTTCGTCCTCAGTTCTTCATTCCTATCATTACATTGTTGTCACAGGCAGCCAGAAAGAATGTTGAATACAAGATGGAGTTGGAGGTTGCTCGTCGTCAGTCTGTCGACATCACCGACTTTGAGGATAAACTTGAGGACTTCAAGGATAAGTTCGGTAGGAACTACCGCCTGGCTAGTGAGAAGTTCCAAACGGCAATATCGGAGATTGATAAGTCTATAGACCATCTTCAGAAGATTAAGATTGCGTTGTTTGGTTCAGAGAATAACCTGCGATTGGCCCATGAGAAAGCCGAGGACCTAACCATCAAAAAGCTAACATGGGGTAATCCTACGATGCGTGAGAAGTTCAACCAAACGAAGAAAGAGCAGAATGCTTCATATGAGGTTGTAGACTAACAATGCTGGCTGGCGATTATGAAGAGGTTGATTTGTGTCGTAATTGTCCTTGTGGCCTTTGGTGTATGTGTTACGGATGTGAAAATTGAGTTTATTAGGTCTGTGTCTAACTATTCAGATTATTCTACTGTTGATTGGGAATATTTGAATGATAAGTACTAGCGTCCTAATACAGCCGATTGGTCTCCAGAGATAGACAACTTAATAAATGAAGACTTCCCAACGAAATTGCTAGTAGGTATTGGCAGCCCGCACTGACTTTCATAAAAAATCACTACCTTTGAGAGTCAATGCATCAAAATGTGTTGTTGAGTCGCTAGATTATACTGAGGCAATGTTTGATACAGTCTTTATTCGATGTGTCCACCAGGAGTATTATATGCGATTATTCCCAGAGATGTATGATGAAACATTGAAGCCTGCGATAGACAAATTGGTGCATACGTTAAATAACTACGAATAACATCTATTAGCCATATGATTATATATTACAACCCATCCTACTCATCTTCTCCATATCGCAGAACAGCGAGCGACGTGGAGTTTGGCAATATCTATTGCGGTAACACTCAGTTATTGCAACGAATGCTCTTCTATGCTGGCGTACCCTATCTGCCAGTGTCAAATGAGGAGCGCATTGCCTACTATCATGCTTGTATGCAGGGTAGGGTAGATGTGTCATCTCCATTTTACAAATCGTTCCAAATAGACTCAGTAGGTATGAGCCGCACTATCCTTGGGTGGCGTGACTCACTGGTAGAGGTAGGTTGGAATGCTAAGACCTATGCAGGTGATAGTATTAAGTTGTCTCTGCTTTGTGATATCGAACCAGAGGATATGCCCAAAGGCGAGGCAGACTACTGGTATGCGCTTATTAAGCTTGCATCTGTTGGCAGAATTCTTACTGAGGACATCAGTATAGTGGTTACTTGTGGAGAGCAAGAAATAAAGCCTCATATCGCCTATATTCTTCATAAGCAGCAAGAGTTTGGTGTGTCTGTTGAATATCGTGCTGGGAAGACTAAGTGTGCTACTGGAAACCTCGGCATGATACAGGATGCTATCATTAACAAGTCAAAGGACAAGATTGTTCTTGAAGCGAGCGACGACACATTCAGCTACATTTCGTTTGTTAACGAGGACGATGCACTGCGATATGTTGCAACAGAGCCTGTCGACAAGTCTGCGGTATATTTCTGCTCAAAGCCAAAGCGTTTTGATAACACGTTGCGCCTATTGGGTAAGCCTACAATTGGCTCGTCTATGGCTTCGGGCTCTCCACAGGTTGTTCAGTTGTTTATGCTTGGCAACGGCTTGTTTGAGTACCCACTCAACATTCGTCGAATCATAGAGTGGTTAAACTTACCAATTAACCCTATTGATAGAGGTTTGAGAAGAGTCTTGTGCAATGCCCTGACAGAATCTGGCGGTATCAATAATGTCGAGTGGAACAAGGCTAAGAGTGATTACATTTCATCTTCAGAGGATGAGAAAGAGCAGAAGAAGCTTGCGAAGCAGACTGATATTTTTCTGCCTATTCCACAAAGTGATGCTGTGGATGCCGAGAGTGTAAAAGCTTTCAATGACAACCTGTGCAAGTGGGCGACCAAATTGCTTGCTATGGGGGAGTTCCCTTACGATGATATCGTCAGAGAGCAGATTGCCTCTATCGAGAGCTATTGCACAACGCTCATCAAGATGCTTGATAATGCTCCTGCAGAGTTTGGTTTCCTTGATTTGCAGTTGTGGTGTAAAAACATCGCCCAGCCAAGCACATATAGCCAGTATGATGCGGAGGTGAGTAGCCACGCAACCATTTCAGTAATGGGAGATCTTCACGACATAGCTGATGGCGTTGTCTGGTTCCCTGCTGAAGACTCTGGAGTTACGGCGTATCCATTCGAGCACCTTAACGATGCAGAATATGCAGAGGTTGAAAGTTGTGGCGCCATGCCTTACAAGAGAGAGCAGCATACACTGATGAATCAGGCTGCTATGCAGCGCACTTTGCTCAATACAAATCGCCTGACCATCATAGAAGCCGAAAAATGTAACGGTGAGAAGATTGCTCGTCATCCACTTGTTTTGCAGTTGAATGAGCGTATTGACGGTGGACTAAAAAGCGTCGCTCAACACAAAACGCTATCGGAGAAGTACACGACTATTGACCACCAGGTTATTAACCAAAGTGAGAACCCACTATTGGTAGAACTTGGTGAAAAGGTAGAGCTCAAGGAGCGACACGAACGCTATAAGGATGAAGCAAAACAGGCTGAGAGTTATTCGAGTCTTAGCCAGCTTATACAGCATCCATTTACATATGTATGCGAGAAATGTGCCAAACTCGATGACCATTCGATGCCGTCGGCTCAGGATTTGGACAAAACACTCGGTAACGTTGCACACTTGATTATTGAAAAGGTGTTTGATGGTAGACCAATCAAAGAGGCGTGCGACTACTACAAAGCTGAGTACGAAACCATCTTCGAGGATTCGGTTAACGAGAAGGGGTTGTTGTTGCGTCTGCCCGAGTATGCTATTGATTTGCGACGCCTGAAGAACAAGATGCGAGAGGCGCTAGATAAGTTAGCTGAGACGATTATCAACAATGGCCTTACAGTGGACGCTTGTGAGTATGTGTTCAAGCAGACTAAGTGGACGGAGGCAGGAGAGGGCGTAACGCTTGGCTCTCGTGCAGATATGCTGTTGAGTGATAGAGCTGGAGGAAAGGTTATCTTCGACTTTAAGTATAGCAATAGTAAAAGTAATTGGCGCAAGGCGGAGGTTGAGGAGAATCGCGCTTTGCAGTTAGAGGTATATCGCTATATGGCAAAGCAGGAGTTCGGCAAGCAGACCAATGTTCGGGTTGCCTATGTTCTACTTCCGGATGTCACCATTCTAACTGCTGATGAGTTTGATGATATTGATGTCATTAGATTGAAGGCCGACAGAGATAACGCTAATGTGATTTCGGAGGCGGCAAAGAGCTATCGTTTCCGCTGGGAGCAGCTTAAGGCAGGTAAAATAGAGCGTGTAGAGGGTTGTGTGGTTGGAACTGGTGAGTATGCAACGCAAGAAGCAGAACAGAGCCTGTTCCCGTTGTCTGTGTACGACAAAAAATATAGTGAGGATAAGTTTGATAAAGGTTATAAGAATTTGAAATAGTATGAAGAATACAACATTTGTAAGCGCAGGTGCCGGAAGCGGCAAAACATACCGTCTGACACAGGATATTGCCCAGATGATTGCTGATGGCAAATGCAAGGCAGAGGAGATAATTCTTACAACCTTTACCGAGACTGCTGCTAAGGAACTTCGTGAGAAGGTGCGTTCAACGCTCTACTCAAAGGGTCTATACGAGGCAGCGATGAATATCGACAATGCGGCTATTGGAACTATCCACTCTATAGCGTACCAGTTCGTATCTCGCTACTGGTATCTGCTCGGCATTAGCGCAAATGTCTCAATTATGGATACAGAGGGCAGTAAGTTTTGTATCTCGCAATCATTAGCATCTTTACCTACCGAGGAGGACCTATGGCTTTTTGATACGATGTGTCGTTCGTTCAATATTACTGTCCCATTAACTTCACGTCTCGATTTTGATTTCTGGAAAAAAGAGTTGAAGAACATTATCGACAAAACCGTTGAGCTATGCATAGACGAAAAGCAACTCGAGGAGGCAAAGAAAGAGAGTAAGAAATTACTATGCGAAGTTATAAAGTGGAGCGACTTCAATCTCACTAATGATGTGGTTAGAGAGGTTGTTAGTCGACTATCCCTCATCTTTGATGTTGTAGCAAGTAAAGCTAAAAATGACAAAGAGAAAAAAAGAAAGGAACTAGAAGACTCTATATCAGATTTAAAAAAATATGATGGTAATATAGGCTATCTTCCTTTAACTAAATTGGTTGCAATTCTCAAGCCGTATTCTACATACGATGGTGCCCCTGCTAAATATATTCAAAAGGATTTCGCTGACTCGGTAGTGTATTTTACTGAACTTATAGATAAGCTACCATCTTCCACCCAGGTTAGAAATCTTGTTGAGAGTTATATAGATGCCATCTTCCGCCTTGCTATTCAGTGGAAAAAGGACTACGAGGAGTTCAAGCGCAAGCGTTGCTTGTTGGACTTCGGCGACTTGTTGCAGAAGTTTGATGAACTGCTCAATAAGGAGGAGGTTGTGGCTGATATTCAGAGTCGCTACAAGGTCGCTTTTGTTGATGAGTTTCAGGACTGTTCGCCTCTTCAGGTGAAGTCATTCGAGCGACTTTCAGAGCTTATGGAACAGAGCGTGTGGGTTGGCGATATCAAGCAGGCTATATATGGTTTTCGCGGTACAAATACTGAGCTTATCAAGTCTATTATCGATAAGGCTGAACAGAAAAACGATGGCAACAAGCTTGATAGCTTGAAGAGTTGCTGGCGCTCAAACGAAACAATTGTAAACCTCGTAAACAACGTCTTTTGTGAGAAGGTGTTCCGTGGACAACTTAAAGATGAGCTGATTAGACTCGGTATGCCTAATCGTACAGAGAACGACCCACCTGCACCTCAGGAGCGTAAGTTAATACATGCACATCTTGATGCTAAAAATTTAGATGGCACGTATAAACTCATTGCTGATATGGTTGCAGAGCAAATAGAAAATAAGACTTTCAAACCTAACGAGATAGCCATTCTTTGCCGCTTTAACTCAGATGTTAAAAGGTGCATAAAGGCTCTCAAGGAGAGAGGAATTGCCTATAATGCCCGTTTTGATAACTATGCTGATGACGATGAAAAGAGTATAGACGATGTATCATCGTTTATTAATGCGCTAGTATCATTTGCTTCGCGAGGAGATAATGAACTCTCTAAAGCAATTATAGCGAATCGCATTGAGGAGGGATACTCTATATCTGAACTTATAACTAATAGAATGCAGAATATAGAATTTGATGACAAAGGTAAAAATTGGCTGTCTGATTTGAATATCATTGGCCGTCTTTCAGATATACGCAAGACTATTAGCAATCAGAGTGTAAGTGCAGCAATCGAAACAATTGTTGTAGAGTTGAATCTTGCAGACCTTATCAAGCGAATTGCCCCTACCGCACCTGCATACAACTATTGTTCAGCTCTTGAGTCGAAAGTTGCTACTTATGAGGGTATATGTGCCAACTTTGGTTTGAGCAGTACACTTGTGGGCTTTGTTGACTACCTCAAACAGTACCCTATCGAGTGTCCTGGAGACGATAATGGTGTATCTGTTATGACATACCATAAATCAAAGGGCTTAGAGTGGCGTTGCGTTTTACTATGCTCGTTGTACAAGGCTCCAGTAGTATTCGATAGGACATATTTTGGCGTGCTAACCAACAATACGGAAAAGTATACATCACTCCGTCTTGTTCCTGCAGCATTGGCAAATCTGTGTGGTGGTATTCAGGATCGATTTAATGAGAATGATTTCTTCCAGAAGATTCGTTGTGCAACAATAAATGAGGCAAAACGCTTAATGTATGTTGGTATGACTCGTCCGAAAGAGCATTTAATTTTAACATCTTTAATACCTACATCGCCAGCAGAGAAAAAGAACGACCCAATACAATGGCTCATAGATATTGGTTGTGATAAACTCGATTATCTCTCAACGACATCAGTTATAAATTGGGGCAACGCAGAATGGGTTCACTCTATTTACAAATATCTTGGTGATGAACAAGAGAACATAAAAAAAACTGGCCCAGTTGAGTTTAATGTCATCAAACAGCCAGATGAGCGTCCTTCGTTCGAAGTTAAGCTTGTGTCGCCAAGTAAAGCTAAGGCTGAAAAACAGCAGTATGCCGTAGAGCAATGTGCATCTTTTGCAGAGCGTATTTCTGCAACAGCAGCTGACGGTAAAGATAATACCGTTGGAAACTTTATCCACCACGTAATGTGCTTGTGGAATGGCGATAAGAGTATCATTGAGACTCTTGCCAAATCATATGGTGTTATGGTTGATGTTGATGCTGTTGCTGTATCTGTTGCCAAGTTCTGGAACTGGATGGAGCAAACCTATGGCAAAGCAACCCAGATGGAGCGAGAATTACCGTTTTCGTTTACTAACGACCTCGGACAGATTGTAACTGGTGAGATTGACCTCGTTTATCGTACTGCAGAGGGCGATGTTTTGGTAGACTACAAGACCTATCAGGGAAGCGTGGCGCATATTACTGATAAGAATAGTGATTTCTACGCAGGTAAGTATGGTGGTCAGTTGGCTCTGTACGAGAAGGCATTATCTCGCAATGGTGCCACCATTCGTGACCGCTTGATCTGCTACCTGTCGCTTGGTGTAATTGTTAAAATAGAAGATCATCACGCTTAAATTTACCTCGTTTTATTGAAATCTTAATTTTGGTTCTTTAACTATTGGGAATTTTCTTAACAACAAGATAATATTCATTTACTGGCACATAGTTGTATCTACTCTCTATTAGAGATAGTATTTACAGAGAGAAATTAAGACAAAAGCATTTGCCAAAATATAGACATCATCTGGAGACTAAGAGATCGTATGAGTGGCGATGCGGACGACAATGAAGTTAATATCATAGTTGGATACAATTAAGAAGTTACTTTCTTGTCATATTTTTACTATATTTGTAATAAACAAAACTATTAAAAATTAGAGCTATGACAAATGTAGAGTCAATATTTCCGTACACTATTGTTGAGGAGAACGGATTGTATGGTATAACAGATAATCGAGGCACTCTTGTTGTACCTTGCATTATGGATGACATCTTCAACGAGAAGAATGATGATTTTGGATTGGAGAATTGGATAGATTATAACTGTGTCATTATTAGTAAAAATGGTAAGTTTGGATTCTTTACAGATAGCGGCAAATATATAGAACCAGCATACGATGAATATGCAGTTGATCCTTGTGGTGGTGATATTCACGTGAAGACTGAAGATGGTTATGGTGTTTTTACCTCGCCAGACTATGTTTTTGAAGAATTACTTCCCGAGTATTCACTTTTAGAGGAAATCGAATCTGATTACTTTGATGAGGATATGGATGATTTCTTTGATGAATTTGCAAATGATTGTTTCAAGGCTTGGTTTGAACAGGAAATGAACGAGAATGTTGTATCTGCACTTAAAGAAAAATATTATGCGTTAGGATATGCGTTCGCGCAAGACTTGTGGAACGCAACCTATAAGGATACTGATAATGTTAATATTAAGGAATTTGTCTCAGAGCTATTATCAAAACTTAATGATCAGGATGAGAGTATTATTGAGAAGATTCATGACATAAAGGCTCAATGCGATGAGGACGAGATTACGTTTTTGGAAACTGCAGAAGAAAATGACTCGTTTTTGCTTTGGGCTGTAAACATGGCTAAGAGAGGCGCCGTAAGCTTCATATCACTCAAGAATATGGAATATGCGAATATTCCGTTGCTCAATCGTAAAATCAAAGAGCACCTGAAGGATAATCATGATAATGGATACTATTCGACTTTCCGCATGATTGATTGGCTTCTACCTTGTCCTGATTATGGATCGTTCGATATTATTCCGATACGTTTCCCCGCAGGTAAACGCCCATCGTGTAAATATTCTTTCATCTTCGATGACGTTAATGGCGAGATTGGAGAAATCTATCTTTACGAACACGCTATGCATATGTGTAGGGTATGCGTAAACATATATGATTCCGAAAACACTGAAGAGCTAATAAAGGAGAATCATATACTCGACGTTTCAGATGTAGTCTTATCAGAATTGCTCATTTGCCTACAACAGGCGATTGATCCGGCTAAAGAGAATGCAGAACTATCTGCCGCAATCGAAAAGGCTAATAAGATTGAAAATGGCAAGTCTCCATTGGCTCAAATTCTCACAGAGTGCGGAATATATGCCTTGTCTCTAACTGATTACGGATATTCACCTCGTTTTTGTGATGGACAGATAGCCGAAGATGTTGATTATGTATGCGTATCTGGTGATGATGTCCTATTGACTATGGAAAGTAGTACATTGCAAGTGAATACCGTACCATTGAATGATAGATGCCTCAACTATTCTTGGATAGTTGAGGCGATAAAAGCTGCTGCCAATATAGCATATAAGAAGTTGAAGAACTAATATCGATATGATTAGCTAATATTAGAGTTATTGCTTTAAATTAACAACAAACAGCGGTGGCGTATGTGGCGAACCTTGCAGTTCGCTCATACGCCACCGTTGTCAGTTTATAACGCATCTTCGGAAGATGTTTGATTACAATGTTTAACCTTCAAGAGCTTTATTTATCCTTGTACTTGCAGTCTTAAGATGATGCTTTAAAAATCGTAAAATACGACTAAAATCACTTGGCTAAAATAAAAGACCTACCCTTCGCGGATAGGTCTATTGTGTTGATGTTGAGTAACCTGCTTACTTCTGCAAAGGCATCTTGTCGAGGCGACGCTGGTGGCGGCCACCCTCATACTCAGTCTCGAGCCAGATGTTGAGCATCTCCAAAGCCTCGTCGTTAGAGATGAAACGTGCGGGCATGCAGAGAACGTTTGAGTTGTTATGCTGGCGTGAGAGCTTTGCAATCTCAGGAATCCAGCAGAGTGCTGCACGGATACCCTGGTGCTTGTTGAGAGTCATAGAGATACCCTCGCCAGAGCCGCAGAGACCGATACCGCGCTCCAACTCACCAGCCTCGATGGCGTCAGCCAATGGGTGTGCGAAGTCGGGGTAGTCAACAGACTCCTCAGAGTGGCAACCGAAGTCCTTAACCTCGAAACCCTTAGATGCGAGGTAGCCTACAAGAAACTCCTTAAGATCATAAGCCGCGTGGTCACACGCAATACCAATTTTCTTTTCCATGATTGTTATGTTTTTTTAGTTGTTAGTCGTTAAATTACTCCTTCGATGCGCGCTTGCGATCTACCTCCGAGAGCAATATCTTGCGAAGACGGATAGACGAAGGTGTTACCTCTACGTACTCATCCTCGCGGATATACTCCAACGCCTCCTCCAATGAGAAGATTACGGGAGGTGCAATAGAGGTCTTCTCATCCGAACCCGATGCACGCATATTAGTAAGCTGCTTTGCCTTTGTCACGTTCACCGTAATATCGTTGTAGCGTGTGTGCTCGCCGATAACCTGACCGCAATATACCTGCTCTTGAGGTGAGATGAAGAATTTTCCTCTGTCCTGAAGCTTATCAATAGAGTATGCGTATGCTGTACCTGTCTCCGATGCGATGATAGCACCCACGTTGCGGCTCTCAATCTCGCCCATCCAAGGCTCGAAGTCCTTGAGACGGTGTGTCATGATTGCCTCGCCCGCAGTTGCTGTAATCATCGTTGAGCGCAAGCCGATGATACCTCGAGATGGAATGATGAACTCGAGACGTGTACGCTCGTTTGCAGACTCCATGTTCACGAGCTGACCCTTACGACGTGTAGTAAGCTCGATAACCGTACCTGCATATTCATCTGGGCAGTCCACAGTCATCTCCTCCACAGGCTCGCACTTCACGCCGTCAATCTCCTTGGTGATAACCTTAGGCTGACCCACCTGAAGTTCATAGCCCTCACGACGCATGGTCTCGATAAGCACCGAGAGGTGCAACACGCCACGGCCATACACCATAAACGAATCGGCATTCAAGCCTGGCTCAACACGCAACGCAAGGTTCTTCTCCAACTCGCGGTCGAGACGCTCCTTGATGTGGCGTGATGTAACGAATTTGCCCTCCTTGCCAAAGAATGGTGAGTTGTTGATTGTGAAGAGCATAGACATCGTAGGCTCATCAATTGCAATAGGTGGAAGTGGCTCAGGATCGGTGAAGTTGCAGATGGTGTCGCCAATCTCGAATCCCTCGATACCCACAAGTGCGCAAATCTCGCCACACTCCACGCGCTCGGCCTTAGCCTTGCCCAAGCCCTCAAATACCATGAGGTCCTTAATCTTGGACTTAACGAGTGTGCCGTCACGCTTAGCAAGGGTTACGTTTTGACCAGCCGTGAGAGAACCACGGGTAACTTTACCCACAGCAATACGACCTACGTATGGTGAATACTCGAGTGATGTTACGAGCATCTGCACTGTGCCCTCCACAACCTCAGGCTCGGGTATCTCGTCAATGATTGTATCGAGCAAGGGGCAGATAGAGTCTGTGCGCTCCGTCACCACGTGTGACATCCAGCCCTGCTTTGCCGAGCCGTAGATTGTCTTGTAGTCGAGCTGCTCCTCTGTTGCGCCGAGTGTGAACATAAGGTCGAACACCTGCTCATTAACCACATCGGGGCGGCAGTTCTCCTTGTCCACCTTGTTGATTACCACGATAGGCTTCTTGCCGAGAGCCAAGGCCTTCTGCAATACAAAGCGTGTCTGAGGCATTGTACCCTCGAAGGCATCAACAAGCAAGATAACGCCATCGCACATATTCAGTACGCGCTCTACCTCACCACCGAAGTCGGCGTGACCAGGGGTGTCAATGATGTTGATTTTGTAGTCCTGATATATCACCGACACGTTCTTTGAGAGGATGGTGATGCCTCGTTCGCGCTCGATATCGTTATTATCCATGATTAGGTCGCCGCCATGCTCGCTTTCACGCAAGAGGTTGCCTTGCATAATCATTTTGTCTACGAGTGTTGTCTTTCCGTGGTCAACGTGGGCGATAATTGCAATGTTGCGTAGTTTTCGCATACTGTATGTGTTTTAGAATGTGCAAAGATACAAAAAAAATGGTAAGTGTGAAATATCTCGCCCGAAAAGTTGTGCTATGGCGGTGGGGTGTAATAAAAGAACCCACCCGAGGGATGTACAATATTGTACTACCACTCGGGTGGGTAACTTTCAGATGTGCGGAGTAATTACGCCGCCAACTCCAAGATTACTGGTGCTCTGGACGGAGGAGATCCTGCACAACCTTTACTGGAGAGAATGTTGAGATTGGCACCTCCACAAATACGGTGTTCCAATTTGCCATTGCGCCATTCCAGAGGCCTGGCAACTCCTGTGCACGCAGCTCGCGACCACCAGCCGACTTTGAAGATATGAAGCCTGTCTTGGGGTCGGTGTACTGTGTGAGGTCATACTTAGTGCCGTCATAACGCTTAACACCGCAAACAAGATCTACGGGGTTGAAGTGTGTTGCCTCCTTCATAAGGTGCATATCCTCCTTTGCAATCTGGCTTGACTCGGCAATCTGCAACTGCTCGCGACCCTGATCATCACGTACCCAGAATGGACCACCACCTGGCTCGCCCTCGTTCTTAACCATGCCACACACGCGGATAGGACGGTCAAGCGTTGCAACGATAAGCTCACGCGATGGGTTCTCGGGAAGCTTGCAGCAGAGGTCGTTGTTGATGAACTCTGCGGCCTCGGCTACAACGTCGCTGCCGTTGTTTAATGCACGGAGTAATTCAAATGCGCGGCTCTGCAAGCGGAGCAACTCACCAGCCAATACCTTCTTATATGTAACTGTGTCGGGCTTACGCTCGTCGGTAGTCACGTTATCGATGTTCTTGACAAAGATGATGTCGGCATCGAGCTTGTCGAGATTGGTGATAAGCGCACCATGTCCCGCAGGACGGAACAACAATTTGCCGTCGTCGGTGCGGAATGGGGTGTTGTCGGGATTAACAGCTATCGTATCAGTCGCAGGGCTCTGAATAGAGAACGATACGTTGTACTTGATATTGAACTTCTGCTCGTAGTAGCTCTGTCGCTCAGCGAGGAGTGCCTCGAAGCCCTCCTGATGCTCGGGTGACACAGTGAAGTGGATGTTGGCCTCACCGTTGCTTGAAGCGTAGAGTGCCGCCTCCACAAGGTGCTCCTCAACGGGCTTGCGTGCACCCTCCTTGTAAGCGTGGAATGTCACGAGGCCCTTGGGCTTTGCACCATACTCCAGGCCGTCGATGATGATGTTGCGAACAACATCCTTGTCGTCAATCTGTGGTACGAGGTACTTTGCCAACTCGGGGAAGAATGCGAACTTCTCGAGGTTGGTGATGAGTTTATCGATGCCTGCTGTGCGCTTGTCGTCGTTTACATACTCAAACAACTCCTTGAACATGCGGGTTGCTGCACCAGATGCAGGAACAAACTTGATAGTTTTGACGTTTTTGAGGTTGTCGTTATAGTATGCCTCACGCTCTGCTACACTCTCTGCATCGAGCTGCTTAACGCCATCGCCACCAGCTGCTGCACGCACAACGGGGAGTGATGGAAAACCATTACGGAAGTTCTCGATTTGCTTTTCAACCGCCTGGACGCTCAAACCATGAGCCTCAATCTGGGTAATCTCTTCTTGTCTAAACATAGGTATACTATTTTATAGATTATAGACGTTTATGTGTGTTTGAACTTTCAAAGTTAATAATTTTTTTTTAACTTTGCACTATGAAACGCATTTATAATGATCTAAATCTCGAAAAACGCAACAGTTTTGGCGTTAAACAACAAGCTCGCATGCTTGTTGAGTTCGAGACATCTTCAGACCTCAAGGAGTTATTTGTCGAGGCACGCCCCGAAAAATGGTATGTGCTTGGCGCAGGTAACAATACGCTGTTTACGCAAGATTACGACGGAGTGTTGCTCACCTCTGTCTCTGCGTCACGCACGGTGTTGGCCGATGATGGTGAGTATGTTGATGTGCGTGTCGAGGCGGCTCACGATTGGGATGAGTTTGTAGCATGGAGTGTTGATAATGGCCTTTGGGGAATTGAGAACCTTTCGGCAATCCCAAGTTCTGTGGGTGCTGCTCCTGTGCAGAATATCGGTGCATACGGAGCTGAAGTAAAGGATGTGATAACTACGGTTGAGTACTTTGATACCAGTAAATTAGAGGTGGTTCGTTTGCAGTGTGGTGAGTGTGGCTTTGGCTATCGTGAGAGTATCTTCAAGCACGAGTTGCGTGGCGTGGCTATAATCCTTGCTGTGGAATTCCGCCTGCATCGCACGCCAACGCCCAATCTTGGCTATGGCGACGTAATCAAGGAGGTTGAAGCACGTGGCGGTGCCACATTGAAAAACATCCGCGAGGCGATATGTGCTATCCGAGCATCGAAGTTGCCCGATCCCAAGGAGTTAGGTAATGCCGGCAGCTTCTTCAAAAATCCTATCGTGGCGAAGATTGTTGCCGAAAGATTACTTAACGAGTACCCTTCGATGCCCTGCTATGCTGTGCCGAACAACGATGAGGTGATGAAGTTGGCTGCGGGCTGGCTGATTGACCAGTCGGGACTCAAGGGCTATCGCGAGGGCCATGTGGGTGTTCATGATCGTCAGGCTCTTGTTCTGGTTAACCATGGTGGTGCTACCGGTGGCGAGGTTCTGCACTTCGCAGAATTTGTGTGTAGCGTAGTGTACGGCAAGTTCGGCGTAGAGATCTCACCTGAGGTCAATATACTATAAGGTTATGTTACTGCTTGAAGAATTTGAAAAATATATAACCGAGAACGAACTCTTCACTCACGAAGATAAGGTTCTCTTGACCGTTTCGGGTGGTGTCGACTCCATGGTTATGATGTCACTCACTGCCGCTGCCGGTTATAAGTTTGGTGTCGCTCACTGTAATTTTCAGTTGCGTGGTGCGGAGAGTGACGAGGATGAGGTACTCGTAGAGACTGAGGCGCGCCGTTATGGTGTGGAGTTTTACAATAAGCGTTTTGACACTACGCAGGAGATGGAGCGCACGGGTGAGTCTATGGAAATGGCTGCCCGCCGCTTGCGCTATGCATGGTTCAAGGAGTTGTGCGAGGATCATGGCTATACTGCAATCGCTATTGCGCACCATGGCAATGACTCCATAGAGACATTCTTTATCAATCTGTTGCGTGGTACGGGTCTGCGTGGCCTTACAGGCATATCCACTCAGGTGGGACATATTGTGCGCCCGATGATGTTTGCTACGCGCAAGATTATCCACGATTATGCCGTGGCGCATCATATTCCATATCGTGAGGATTCATCGAATCGCTCGACCAAGTATCTGCGTAACAAGGTGCGACTTGGCGTGGTGCCAATGTTTAAGGATATCAAGCCACAGTTCACCAATATCATGCGTCGTAACATTGCACGTCTGAGTCAGGCGCAGGACTTTATCACCTCGGCAATCGATATTGTTAAGGGTGAGTCGATGGAGCGTTCGGGAGATATACACACCTTGTGGGTTGACCGCATACGTCCTACGTTGCCTCGCAACTATGTTGTTTACGAGATATTGAGCTCGGAGTTCGGATTTAAGGGTGATGTTGTTGATGCCCTTTGTCGCGCTCTGGATGCCGATAGCTCTGGCCGTCGTTTCTACTCGCGTGAGTGGGTGGCTGTGACCGACAGAGGTAGGGTAGTGGTGTCGCCCATTACAGATGATGATGTATGTGAGGTCGTTGTCGAGAAGGGTGCTATACGCTCCTATGCTGGTGGCGCGGCACTCTACTATGAGTATTGCGATATCGACTTTATCGACAGCCTCGATCAGGGTGATAACGTGGCTCTGCTTGATGCTGACAAGTTGCAATTCCCGCTTAAGTTGCGTCGTTGGCAGGATGGAGACTGGTTTATCCCCTTTGGCATGACAGGTCGCAAGAAGTTGAGCGACTACCTCATAGATAAGAAGGTGTCGCTTGCGGAGAAGCGTCGTCAGTTTGTGCTTGTGTCGGGTGATGACATCGTATGGGTTGTTGGTCGTCGTCTCGATGATCGCTACGCCATTACGCGCAAGACCGAGAATGTGTTGAGAGTAGTTCGTGATATGTTATAATTAATGCAGGTGGTTTACTATGGCTAAAGGTGCTAAATTCAGTGATTGCATTGCTGATTACAACTCCCTAATGAAGAGTATCGAGGCGCGTCAGTTTGCTCCGATATATCTGCTCTCGGGTGACGAGGGCTACTTCATCGACGCCATTGCAGACCGACTTGCTACGTCTATCCTCAATGAGGCTGAGCGTTCGTTCAATCAACTTACGGTATATGGTCAGGATAGCGACCCGGGAAAGATTGTGATGCTATGCCGTCAGATGCCCATGATGGGTTCGTATCAGGTGGTTATCGTCAAGGAGGCTCAGCAACTTCAGAAGATAGAGAATCTAAACCTATACACATCGCAGCCACAGACTACGACAATACTCATCGTATGTTACAAAAACAAGGAGCAGGGACGTGGCATCGACAAGCGCACGGCATTTTATAAGAGTTGTGTCAAAAGCGGTTGTGTATTTGAGTCTATACGCCCCAAAGAGTATGAGATTGATGGATGGTTGTCGTCGCACATCTCATCTTGTGGACTAAATATTGACCCAAAGGCATTGGCGATGCTCAAGGAGCATGTCGGCATGGATATCGCCCGCATGGTCAAAGAGATAGATAAACTTAAGGTGTCGATGGGTGTGGATGAAAGGGTTATCACCGACTCGCATATCGAACAGTATATCGGCTTGTCGAAGGAGTATAACACGTTTGAACTTAACGACGCGGTATTAAAGCAGGACGTGGGACGTGCTATGCGCATTGCCGAGCATTTTGCTCACAACCAGAAGACCTATCCTATTACGCTCACCATAACCATTCTGTTTGGTCTCTTCCAGCAGTTGTTCCTGCTGAACTACCACATGTGGCAGTCGCGTAAACGAGGCATCCCCATGCCTATGGATGCGGAACTTATGCGTGCTATCAGAGCAAATAATCCCTATGCGCTAAAGGAATTAAAGGCAAATATCGGTCGTTGGAATGGCCCTCGTCTCTTTAAGATTTTGGGCTATCTGCGCGAGTATGATGCCAAGAGCAAGGGAGTAGATAGTGGCGGTCTGGATGGCGGTGAGTTGCTTAAGGAGTTACTCCTTAAAATCTTTATGTCGTAATCTCTATGAAACTTCTTGTGTGGAACGATGGTCAGGTTGTCGAGGCGACGATGTTTCGTCTCGATAGGCCATATATTATGCAGCGTATCCACACTCTGGGTTATAAACCATATAATGTGGCTCGTCATGTCGCTCTGTTGCGTGAGGAGACTATGCGAGTCTTTGGCTTTGCATCATTGTGCAGTGCCGCGGATGCCGAGCGAATAATCACCAAACTTCTTGAGTTGTCGCGCGTGTCACGCCAGTTGAGTTGTCCTGTAGCAATGCGTGTCGATGCGTGTGGTGCGCTGTCGTTTGAGGTTGAAGCACCGCTGTATGTCGGTGGAATATCTCTGCGCGCCAAGCGATTTGCGGGTGTAGATGTAGTGATGAGTGCCCCCGAGACACTATGTCAGTCGTCAGTATCTGTGGCTGTTGATGCAATGGTTGATGCTGTGGTCGAGAAGAGAGGAGGTGATATCTCCGTGTGGACAGATGCTGATGGCTCGGTTATCTCCTTGCCATGGCGACCTCTGTTTGCAATTTTCAACGGTAAGGTTTATACTCCATGCCAATATGATACCGTAGAGTATATCTCGGTTGTGGAGGCCATCAAGCGACTTAATCTCGAGTTCACTGTTCGCACAATCCCAGTAGAGTCGCTGCAACGTATGGATGAACTCTTTGTGGCAGATATTATGTCTGTGTTGTCGCTCTCCACTATAAACAAACATAGGCTCCTATCTGTCGTGACCTCACGTATCGCCGACAAGATGGAGCCCAAGTCTTTGGTCTGATTACTCTTTAAATGTTGTCTATCGCATAGAGATATGCACCCAACGATACGGCGTCGCTTGCACCAATTTTGGATATTGTCACGCCTATGCGCTTCTCTGGGTCGTAAACAACCTCGCGGTCACTTCCATATACCTTGATTTTGGTAGCATTGCCGCGTGCAAACTTCTCAAATTCAGCCTCATCATCCAGGTTGTAAACGCTCATCTGTACACGGTTGAGCGAGTCTCCCGACATGGTCTTTATTCTTGAACGCATCTCCTCCAAAAGTGCAGGCATAAAATATTTTGAGGCACCGGCAAGTCCGCCGCCAATCACAATCACACCATCCATTAGTGTTGCTGCTGTTGCCATGGCATCACCAGCCACGCGGCCAAGTGTCGCAAATGCCTCGCGAGCCGCGTCGCTATTACCCTCGGCTGCACCCTCAGCAATGTCGTAAATATCCTTTGGCTCCAACGCACGCTCGTCGCCTGAAAGCTCATTGTAAACGCGTTTAACGGCGCGGATAGCTACGCCATCTTCGACGATGTACTCAGGGTAGTCGCGGTGTTTGAGACAGAATGTCTCGACGCATGAGTTATCACCCAGATTGAGCTTGCCATCCATCACGAAACCAAAGCCGAAGCCCGTGCCGAATGTATAACCAAGGAGGTTGCGGTAGCGCTTTGATGCGCCCATAGCCTCGAGCTTGCTGTTGATGCGTGGTAGCTCACCACCCATTGCCTCTCCGTATGCAAACAGATCTGCATCGTTGTTGATAAACACGGGGATGCCAAACTTATCCTCAAGCATTGGTCCAAGTGCTACGCCATCACGGAACGATGGAAAGTTTGGAAGGTAGCCTCCAATCACACCATTGCGGTAGTCGGCAGGGCCAGGAAATGCAAAACTGATAGCCGCAGGAGCCTCGGGGAGAGATTCGATAATCTGTCTAAATCCGTTGATAAGTGTCTGGAGGCACTTGTCGAGGTCGTGGGCAGAAGATGGTAGTGTGATACGCTCACCTATGATGCTGCCATTCTGCATGGCTGCGAATACGAAGTTGGTGCCTCCGGCATCAAGCGTGACGACGATAGGCTGATTGTTGTTGTTTCTCATGATAGGCAAAGATATGAATTAATTTTTAATTATACAATAATTTGTGCAGAGTTGATAAAATGTGTATATAATGCGCATAAAAATTTAATAAATTCGTTTGTTGTTCCAAAAAATAAACATATATTTGTGAGAATTTTGGCAATGATAGAACGTTGCTGCATTTTTTTGAATAAAAATACGAAAATTATATAAAACTTAAAACACTAATGACTATGGAGAACAACAAACTTCAGGAGCTTACACAAAAGCTCTACAACGATGGCTTGGAGAAGGGTCGTTCGGAGGCAGATCGTCTTGTGGCCGATGCTAAATTGGAGGCTGCAAAAATCCTGGCTGATGCGCGTGCCGAGGCTGATGCTATCGCAAAGGCTGCAGAGTTGCGTGCCGAGGATGTTGCCAAGAATGCAATGACCGAGATCACTCTCGCAGGTCGTCAGGCTGTGTCTAAGATCAAGACAGAGCTTGCTGAGGCTGTTATCATGAAATCTACAGGTGCCGCTGTTAAGGCTGCTACTATGGACGCTGCTTTTGTTAAGGATATGCTCTTGGCTGTAGCCCAGAACTGGAATGCTAACACTGCTGATGTATCACTCAAGGCGTTGTTGCCCGAGGAGAAGCGCGCAGAGTTGGATGCAGCAATGCAGAAGAGCGCAGCTGAGCTTCTCAAGGCAGGCGTAGAGGTTGGCTACTCTAAGGAGGTGAAGACCGGCTTCAAGCTTGGCGAGAAGGGTGGTGGCTACTACATCTCGTTCACAGACGAGAGCTTCGATGCTCTTTTGAAGGAGTATCTCCGCGAGAAGGTGTCTAACATGCTCTATAAGTAGGCTATGTTCTCTACGGAGTATTACTATTTGGTTGCAGGGTTGCGCGAGTGGACGCTCGACTCAGATACCAAAGGTTTCGATGTCCGTGAGATCATCGACGAGATAGTTGATGAGCTTACGACAAGCGATCGTGAGGCTGTGCGTTTGTTGTACGCCTACTACGATTGCGAAAATATTATTGCCCGCCGTGCCAAGCGTGAGCGTCACAACCAGCTTGGTAACCTTACCGCAGAGCAGATTGCAGAGGTGCTTGATGAGCGCAACTATGCCTTGTTGCCAACTCATGTAGCAAAGACCGTGCAGAACTATGTGGAGGCTGACGACGAAAACCGCGACGAGGAGATTGTTCTCGATGAGAGTTTCGAGCGAGCAATATTTGAGGCCTACTACCGCGATTTGGCGGCTTCGAAGTTCTCATTCCTCAAGGCATGGGGTATCTTCGACCGCAACTTGCGTAATATCGCTGCTGCCATTGCTGCTCGCGAGGCGGGCCGTACGGTAGCTGATGTTGTTGTTGGCGATGGCGATGTTGTTGAGCAGTTGAAGCGCTCATCTGCCGCAGACTTTGGTTTGCGTGGTGAGTTGCCATACATTGACTCGGTGATTGCTGCCGTTAGCGACGAGAAGAATATTGTTGAGAAGGAGCGTAAGATTGATGCTATCCGTTGGGCGGAGGCTGAGTCTATTACCGTTTTTGACTTCTTCAACATCAACTTCATCCTCTCATATCTTGTCAAGATAAATATCGTAGCACGTTGGACAATGCTCTCGCCCGAGGTGGGTCGCGAGATGCTCAACCGCTTGATTAAGGAGCTTGACGCCAAAGAGCTTGTGAATAAACAATAAAACTACATAAACGAATGAAAACATTAGGACGTGTAAATGGTATTATCTCAAACATCGTTATCGCCAAGGTTGACGGTCCGGTGGGTCAGAATGAGATATGCCATGTGTATTGCGGTGATGTCCGCATGATGGCTGAGGTCATCAAGGTCATAGGCGACGAGGCCTATGTACAGGTTTACGATAGTACGCGTGGTTTGAAGATCGGCGATAAGGTGGAGTTCGAAGGCCACATGCTCGAGGCTACACTTGCTCCTGGTCTTTTGTCGCGTAACTACGATGGTCTTCAGAATGACCTCGAGAAGATGGATGGTTTGTTCATCAATCGTGGTTCTATCACTGATCCTATCGACTTTGATGCTAAGTGGGCATTTACGCCATTGGCTAAGGCTGGTGATAAGGTGACTGCTGGTGCATGGCTCGGTGAGGTTAAGGAGCAGTGGGTTATGCACAAGATTATGCTACCTTTCGTGATGCAGGGTAACTACACTGTGAAGAGTGTT